>SAMEA104315420__coassemble_5942_pt1 | contig 3474 bp, 2 predicted proteins | sample SAMEA104315420__metabat2_high_PE_035 | metagenome-assembled genome bin SAMEA104315420 (sample SAMEA104315420) | gut metagenome | biome: Monkey gut; feature: monkey-associated habitat; material: faeces | place: China | collected 2013 | reverse complement strand
AAGCAGCCTGAGGATCCGCGTTTTGATGCGAATCTCTGGCTTTGTGCTGCGACGTTGGATCCGGAGGTTCATGTTCAGGGTCAGGAGAATGCTTACAAGGAGTTCATCAAGACGGCCGTCGGTGGTGCTGCCGGTGTGATTCATGCGGTGGATTGCGCTACGACGGATTGTCAGCCTAATGAGAATGTGGAGGCGCTGCGCGTGTTCATGCTTGCCAAGAAGATCGAGTGTCGTCCGGTTTGGAAGCCGATGCACAAGCAGCCTGTGTATGCGGGAGCTCCTGTCTATACAAATGGTGTGGAGGAGGACTTGTTCAAGGTCGGGTTCTGCTTGCCTGCAGGTCCTTATGTGACGGATGAGGATGTTCGGTATATTGTGGAGTGCATAAAGGAGGCAATCAGATAGTGTACCAGATTTCGAACGTGTCAGCGTGGCTGTGAGCATTCTAAGACGAAGTGCGCCGCGTGGACTGTAGGGGAGGAATGAATTAGTCGCTCGAATTTTGGAGTAATCTGTGGGATTATACAGGATTCGGGCGAATTTTTTTGTTTGTTGGACATTGATGCACATTTTCATTGACAAGTATCTTGTAGGTGTGAGGTCTGCATTGGCATTGACCTTAATAATCTTCGGCTTGGAAGTTTGGTGGTGCGTGTTGTTTGCTGGGCTTTTTGTTTGGGCGGTGGAAGCTGGGTGAGGGAGTTCTGGTATATGGAGGTGCCGTCGTGTACGGAGTGGAAGATAAACAGTGCGATGGTGTCGTTCAATCCGAATTGTTATGTGGAGGTCGGCAAGGAGGGTGTGGATGCGAAGGTGAAGGCGCTTTCGATGTATAGGGGTGTGATGAGGCCTTATCCGCATCCGAGGTCGGCGGAGTTTATCGAGGGGCTGGCGGCGTATCGTGGCGGACAGTGGGGCTTGATGTATGCGGAGGCCTTTGAGGTGGTGATGAGGGCGTATTAGTGGGGGGCGAACGCATTGACATTGACTTCTGTATGTCCTTGGGTTGATTTGTTGTGGCTGGGATTTGGGACAAAATCGAGACACGTGCTTTGTCGGAGGCTTACGAATGAAAGATGAATACCTTGAAAAATATTCAGATAAACGTACCAGATAATATTTTTGGTACAAAGCTTCTATTGTATTGTTTTAGTCACAAACATGAGATATCTGATAATTCTCTGATTAATGAGGCTATCTATAAGATTGTTAGCGCATCACTGACAGAGCGAGAGAACAAAACATGGATTGGGAAGCTCCGTTTATCTCCAACTGAAAGACAGGAACTGATGTCGATTTCAATTGATACGATTAAGAATGCCGAGTTAAGTGCAAGAATTGATGATGTTCTCAATTATAGTTCTGGCCTTGAGAACAAAAAGAATATCTCAACCCGTTATTTATCCCTTTTTGATATAAAGAAGGATTGTGATTACCTGATTCGTGCAGTTGATGTCAGGGCAATTCCTCCCTTATGTGAAGAATCATTCCTTGAAACCATAATTAATAGACTTGAGTCAAATTCTTTTTATGGTAACCAGTGGAAACTGGTGCTAATCGCTCTTAGTAAAAGCTACAAGCCTTTACCTGTTAAGTATTATGATACGATAGAATTAAAAATCAAAAATTTTGCCGATAATGAACAATATGATTGCGAACGTCACTTATTAAAAGGTTTATTCTATATCGGAGGAATATCTGAACATGAAACATCATATAGAATTGCGCTATCACATGAAAGAGAAGGACTGAAAGTATGGAACTCTCGTGAAGAGAATACCTTTTATCCTACTATCGTGCAGTTTTTTAAAAGTGCGTATGATGAAATCTCTAGTGTCCATGCATTATATCCTGAAGACGAGAAACGAATAAAAAAAGAGTATGTCGAAGCGCAAAATTACTTTGCAGAAATGCTTCATGCTTTTGGTGTGCCCACAACATTTGTCGATAATAACTTCAAAGAACAAGTAGGCAAATGGGTAAAGGAACTGAATATCAACCGCTTTGAAGATGTGATAATAGAATGGACAAGAATACCTTATACGACAAAAAAGAACATTAATGAATACAAGAGACTAGTTGGAAAATCCTCATATTTATCATTCTTTGGCTCAGTTGTAAGAATCGGAAAAACAGGCAATATCGAAGGCAAATGTGGTGCTGAAAGAGGAATAGAACTTGAATGCCATAATTATATAGTAAGCCTCCGGTGACGCCCGTATTGCACAAATCGGACTTTTAGCACCGACTCGGTACGAGTTGGTGCTATTCGTTGACTATTGGTGACGAGTTGGGTCAAGTCGGTCACGAGAAGGACCTATTCACATCTATTTTTCCAATTGAAAGGAAGGAGTCCCGCCAGATCCATCTGGTCGCGCTGGCAGTATGGGATCTTTCTCAGCACGTCCTCCATCCAGGTCCGAGGGTCAACGTCGACAGCCTTGCAGGTGCTTATGAGCGAATATACGATTGCTGCACGATACGCAGATGCGTCATTGCCACAGAACAGATAGTTCTTTCTGCCTAAAGCTAACGGCCTGATGGCATTCTCAATTAGGTTGTTGTCAATGTTGATGCGCCCGTCGTTCACATAGCGCGACAGCCTGGGCAGCAGGGAGTATGTGTATTCGATCGCGTCACCCATCTTGCTGTTTGGAAGAACCTTCAGATATGTTTCTTTCATCCACGTCTCAAAGAGCCGTATTGTCGGATACGATATCTTCAGGCGCTGTTCCTTGCGTTCATCCGCATTTAAGCCAGCCTTGTCTGCATCGGATTCCACTTTGTAGATCTTGCGGATAAAGCACAATGCTTCTGTCGCCAGCCGATTGTTCTCATTGAGAGCGTCAACGAACTTGCGGCGTGCGTGTGCCCAGCAGCCATAGACGGTTATATTGTCATTCTTTTCGAACTGGTCGTAGGCGTCATAACCGTCACATTGGATAGCGCCTTTATAGGCGCCCAGTATTTCACGGGCGACTTTGCTTCCACGACTCCCACGGTCATAGTAGAACATGACCGCACCGCGTATCGCATCGCGAACGCACCATTCATAGCCCTTGCGGGCTTTATGCTTCTCGCTGTCAATGACAGGGAGGACACTCTCATCTATCTGGATGTACTCACTCTGCAGGATGTGCTGCCGCAAGATGTCGTACAGGAGTTTCAGTTTCTCGACAGCGGCTTCATACCAGCCTCCCATCGTGGACTCACTTATCGCGATGCCCGATTCCTTGTATTGCTGTATCTGGCGATAGAACGGAAGATGATACATGAACTTGCCGATTATGATGTCGGCCAGCACCGACGCGCCGGCCATGCATCTGCTTACCGGTGCAAGAGGAAGCCTGGCGCCGATGATTCTCCTGTCCTCAGGAGCCTTGTCGCTGTCGGACTTGAGCATGACCTTATGGATGACAGTCTTCTCGATGTATGTCTTGGCCGCAATGTGCTCCAGGCGGGACGACTCGTCAG
>SAMEA104315420__coassemble_3118_pt1 | contig 5705 bp, 6 predicted proteins | sample SAMEA104315420__metabat2_high_PE_035 | metagenome-assembled genome bin SAMEA104315420 (sample SAMEA104315420) | gut metagenome | biome: Monkey gut; feature: monkey-associated habitat; material: faeces | place: China | collected 2013 | reverse complement strand
GTTCAGCGAGGAGAAGAAGGAGAAAGACCTTGTCAGAAAGGAACTTGCCAGGGTGCGGGCGACAGCGATGGAGGGCTCGTTCGGCACACAGAAAGAGCACTACGACCTGAGGCGAGTCAAGGCCCGGACGAAGCTGACCGAAATCTTGTACATCTTCTTCGGCATCCACACGGCAAACGTGGTGCAGTTGGCGGACAGGATAGAGCAGAGAGCGCAGCTGGCGCTTGCCTGAAACGAAAATATGCACATAGAAATGTGCTTTCAAGGGGAACTACGCCTCTGTCAAAGGAAATGGACAAATAATCCGGCCGAAACGACCGGAATGAGATATAAAAAACGTAAATTTTATGGACCGAACGCAGAAATGGATGGGATCAGTCGGCTGCCTCGGTCAAATAGAAAACATTAAACGACAGTCCCTAAATTACGACACTGATGTCGTAAAAGACTTCACTAAAGAGACATCTCAGTTCACAAAAGAGTTCACAAAAGAGTTCACAAAAGCTCAGAGACGTATATATAAGTTAATTTCTATGAACCCTAAAGTGAACATTGACATCATCGCAGAGGATCTCAATCTTTCTACACGACAAGTCAAGACATATATGAAACGCCTCACCGACCTGCATCTTATCGCCCGTGAAGGCGGACGCAAAAACGGCATCTGGAAGATCCTCGACAAGGACTACGACGACTTCTTTGAACGGATATAAAACAACACTATAAATATTCCGCTATCTCATAAATGGAATTTCTTGTTCCCATAGCGATAATCATCATTGCAATTCTGCTTTTCCGCCTCCTACCCTCAAAAGGCAAAGTCGGAGAAATGCGTGTCGCCTCCATCCTAAAAAAGCTGCCAGAAGACAGCTACAAAGTCATCAACGACCTCCTGCTATCAAGCAACGGCCACAGCACACAAATAGATCACATCGTAATATCCATCTATGGCATCTTCGTCATCGAGACCAAATTCTACAAAGGCTGGATTTACGGAGGCGAGAACAGCGAATACTGGACACAGAACATCTACGGCAACAAATGTCAGCTTCGTAACCCAATACACCAAAATCAAGGACACATCCGAGCATTGAAATTTCTCCTGAAAGACTATGGAAATATCCCATTCATCTCAATCGTCGCATTCTCAAGACAGGCAAGCCTCGGCATTGATGCCCACACTCCGGTAATATACTGGGATCAGATTCCCAGAATAATCAACCAGTTCGAGGCCAGAGTCCTTACCGAAAGCCAGATAGAAAGCATCTATAACCTCCTGCTTTCAAACAATACCGAAGACAAAGCGGTCAGAAAGCAACATATCTCCAATGTCCGCCACTACGAAATCAAACGTGACATCGCCGTCGCCAACGGCTATTGTCCTCAATGCGGAGGCACACTGACACTACGCCAAGGCAAATACGGCAAATTCTACGGCTGCTCAAACTATCCTCGCTGCAAATACACCACCCCATACAGATAAAAACGCCCAGCAAGCCCTCTGCCATTTCCAATGCTATAGTTTATCATATTTTCCCTACATTTACGGCATTATAAGTTTTACCTCATTATGGCCACACTCGGGAACATATCGAAAATCCTCTCCTCCGTGAATCTTTCATCGAATGCGCTGTCCGAATTGTCTTTTCCCGCCAAAAGCATAATCCTCGAAGAAGGCAAAGTCGCCGACAAACTCTATTACGTCCGCAGCGGATGCCTGCGACTCGCTTTTAACAACGATGGCAAGAATGTCACATTCCAATTTTTCTTTCCCGGGGACATTGTCGCATCGTTTGACAGCCTGCACAATGGCTCACCAAGTCTTTTCACGCTGGAGAGCATCGAGCCGAGCGAACTGCTCGCAATAGACGGCAAGGAACTGAGGACCATAATCCGGACCAATGATGCCATCCGTGATGAATATGAGAATCTGCTGGCAGAACGCTTCCACGCCTACCAGCAGATGTTTCTTTCCCAAATCCGTAACACTCCGCAGCAGCGATACGAGGAACTTCTTGATCATAATCCCGAAATCGTCAGACGCATACCGCAGCACTACATTGCCACATATCTCGGCATCACACCCGTGTCACTCAGCCGCATCAGAGCAAGGCTTAGGAGGTGATTTGTCTCTTCCTTAGCCACAGATAAGCACCTACGCATATTATGACGGAAAGCAGAGATCCCGCCGGAGCCGCAAGCCCCATCGGGAAGAGCGTGTCGGGCCAATTAGCCGACGCAAACCACGAAAGCGGAATCCTGGCCAGCACAATTGACAGGAAATTGTGGATGAATGAAATTATCGAGAGCCCGCAGGCGCAGAAATATCCGCTGAAGCAGAAATGTATCCCGGCGAATATGCAGTCCCAGATGTAGCTTCTCAAATATTGACCGCCTGACACTCTGACGCTCTCGTCCACCGTGAACAGGCCCACAACCTCATTGGACAGGAATTGCATAGTCACCGCGGACAGCACGCCGAATGAGACGGCGATAAAGATTGCATCCATAAGGGTCTTCCTCGCCCTGTCCGGCCGCCCGGCCCCGATGTTCTGGGCGGAAATCGCCGACACGGTGGAGAGCATCGCCGACGGGACAAGGAACAGGACGCCGATGATTTTCTCGACAATCCCGACCGCGGCCGCATCATCAAGCCCGCGCCTGTTCGCGATTATTGTGATCACGATGAACGCTATCTGGATGAACCCATCCTGCAGGGACACCGGAACGCCGATCTTCACAACTTCACGGATTGTCCTTCCGTCGGGACGCAAGTCTTTCCCGGATATCCGTATCCCTGACTTCCCGCAGGTTGTGACAATGAGCGAGATAAGGACGCTTATCGCCTGGGACAGTGTGGTTCCGAGTGCGGCTCCGACCGCACCCATATCCATCTGCCCTATAAAGACATAGTCCAGGACGATGTTCACCACGCAGGCAATCGCTATAAAATACGTCGGACTCTGCGAGTCACCCATTCCCCTGAATATGGAGGCTATGATATTGTAGGCGACGATAAACGGAATCCCGATGAAACATATCCGCAGGTATGAGACTGTCTCGGAGACGGCCTCCATCGGAGTTGACATCGCCCTTACGATGCCTCCGGTGCAGAGCAGCAGCACAGACGCAAGGACTATTGAGACACCGAGAAAGAGCGTGACGGTGCTTCCGATGACCTCTCTGCCCTTGAGAGTGTCTCCGGCTCCCGTAGCCTTCGCCAGAGAGACCGTCGTCCCCATCGCGAGGCCGACAATCATAACCGTCAGCATATGCATCACCTGGCTTCCGATGGAAACTGCCGTGATGCTTTCAACTCCCCTGAACTGCCCGATTATGTACAGGTCGGCAAGACCGTACAGTATCTGAAGAAAGTACGAAATCAGATACGGAATCGAGAATCTCGCGATGTTCCCGACAATGCTTCCCTGCGTCAAATCCCTTGTTGCCATATAACTTTTTTTTAAGCGGCAAAGATAGCCCTGAATCTTTGTCCGATTGATTAACATTTGGTAAAAAGTGGTGGCGACAAGAATTTGAAATCGCTATATTTGCACCTTATGAAGGAAATCATCGAAAAATTCCGCTCCGAGTGCGGACTGGATGCGGAATCAATGGAGGCGCTTATCGCGAATATGACCGATGTCGAGTTCCGAAAGGGAGACGTGGTCATAGAATGCGGTGATATGGATGATTCCATCTATATCATCAAGACGGGAATATGGCGGTCCTGCATTGACCGCGACGGTTCCGAGCTCACGTTATGGTTCTCCGGAGACAATTCCTTTGTGGTCGATGTCTGGTGCTATCAGCGCCACGAGCCATCGCGCATCCGCATCGTATCGGAAACCGACAGCTGGGCCTACCGCATCGGCAAGGCGGAAGTAGAACGCCTATGCGCCGGCTCCCTTGTGATAGCGAACACGATCCGGCGGATATTCGAATATCACGCAGTGACCTACGAGGAGAGCAATATGACCCTCCTTGAATGCCAGACAGGCGAGGAGCGCTACCTCACCCTTCTTAGTGACTCCCCTGAACTTTTTCTCCGCATACCCTTGAACAAGCTCGCCTCATACCTTCGTCTCACCCCGCAGTCCCTGAGCAGGATAAGGGCCTCCATACGCCAGGATGCCACTGATTAGAGCCAGCTCCGCAACGTAGAAAGTCACCTGCGAGACTATATGCCCAATCTGAGTCATCACCCCTATCCCGCTTAGGGCATCCGAGACAAGAAAGCAGATTCCTCCCGTTAGGACAAGAACATATTCATGCTTCCTTTTCAGCATTCCCACTATACCGCAACCGACATATATCAGTATGGCAAGCATTACGAAAACCGAGACAGCCGCCATAGGCATATTGATGTTCAGCAAAACAGCCGGCATCCAACACAGGACAAGTGGCGTTCCTGCCACCAACATCCATTGAGACACCTTGAGCCGTCCGAGGTCACATATAACCACATACAGATAACAAACGTGCCCAAGAATAAAGCAGAGCACCCCAACAAGGAACAATGCCTCATCTCCCTGCAAATGAATAAGTTTACCTGCGGTGTGCAGCACGATTGCCGCGAATAACGGTATGATTGTGTGCATCGGGAGATTCTTCCGAGACTTCCCCCACAGCTTCACGACCGAAAGGATCAGAACAGCCGCGAATCCGACCAGTTGAACGATTCCGGCAATGGCCACATTGCGTACATTCGCAAGAAACGGCTCTACCGGAATAGACTCTGTCAGCATCCTTGCAGCATAGTCCATATTATTCTCTATCGTCACACCCATATAGATTTTGCCGATAAGAACAAGCACCACAGTCAGCACCCACTTTACGCCAACCCATTTTACCTTGAAAAATCCCCATTTCGTAAAAATTGAATATACCAGAGCAGAAATGACTATCCCTATGCCTCCCGGGATAAGAAAGAACTTGTCTATCACAAGATGATCCTTGGCCACTGCATACATCTGCTCCACGCCCTGCGGTTGTGTGCCAAGCATAATGCTGACCAATGCCATAACGCCACCAATCCACATAATTCCGAAAAGAATATGGAAAATCTTCAGGACTTTCATCACATTTACATTGCTGATTGTCTTCATAATATCAATGATTTTTTTGCAAAGTTATGGCGGCAAGACACTCCGCAACGATAACAATTGTTAAGAAATATACGCCCGAAAGTCCCCTGCCATTTCCGCTACCGCTCCAATGCCAGAAGACTTTCCCAACGGGCAGATAGGTATCAGCCGACTTCCAGCCGTCAGTCCGCTGATATGTTCAACTACGGAAGCCGAGCTTCCGAATCAAACGCCCGGCAAGACATTCATCATCTCCGCATCCGCTTCGATGCCGAAAGACTTGCCGCGATGGGCAGAGCGGAACCGGAAGATTGACGCTCTCCGTTTCACTCCGACCGCCAAACCTCCGGCCTTTCTAAACTCGCTCCTCGGTAGTACGGTAGCGGTGTCGAGACTTCAGTCTTTCTCCGTTTCTCTCCGAAAGCCGGAAGACTCGACCATTTCATCCCCCACAGCCCCAAAGGGGCCATGACCGACTCCGCTCCCAAAGTGCAGCGCAACCCTTATCCCTCGAATCCGAAAGTTAGACATAATCGGAGCTTAGTTGTGTAACAGTCGGCTCCCGCCGCCAGATTACACAACCCCGATTATGTTAACTGTCTCCGTCAGTGCGAGTTC
>SAMEA104315420__coassemble_2799_pt1 | contig 6215 bp, 4 predicted proteins | sample SAMEA104315420__metabat2_high_PE_035 | metagenome-assembled genome bin SAMEA104315420 (sample SAMEA104315420) | gut metagenome | biome: Monkey gut; feature: monkey-associated habitat; material: faeces | place: China | collected 2013 | reverse complement strand
AGGCCGAAAGTGTTACCGAAGGCATCCGAAGCAAGCCTAAACTGCATAGTTCCGATATTTTATGGACTAAATTTTTTTAGTCCATAAAATATTCTTATTTTTGTGGACTGACTTCTCCGTAACGTCAGCGCATTGAAGTGGAACCTTTCCCACGCTTGGGCCGGGAATAATACAGGAAGAGTATGATCGCGATTTTCTACAGACTGAACGGCAAGCTGTTGGTTTCCCAGTCTGAAACGGAGCTTTCTAAAATCAGCAGGGACAATGTCCTTTGGATTGACATCCTTTCTCCGTCCGGAGAGGAGAAACACACTGTGGATGAGTTTCTTGGAGAGGAAATCCAGAGCCGCGCGCAGGCTGAGGAGATTGAGAGTTCGTCACGTTTCTCCGAGACGGAGAACGCGATCTTCGCGAACACCAACTTCCTGATGCCGGGACCGGAGGACTATTCGATGGAGGCCGTCTCGTTCACTTTCGTCGGGAATTGTCTGACGACCTTGAGGGATGTTCCGCTGCGAAGCTTCACCGAGCTCCAGCGCAGGATTGTCGCAAGGCCACAATCCTATCCCAGCGGCTACACAGTGTTCGCCAGCATTATGGACCAGCGTGTCGATCTGGACGCGGATATGATCGAGCTTATGAGCAAGGAGATCTCCCAGTACAGCAAGCGAATCAACCAGCAGGAAGACATCGACGAGGACTTCCTATTGGACATCAACCAGTTGCAGGAAAACACGATGCTCGTGCGCGAGAACATCGTCGATAAGCAGCGTCTGATCTCGAATATGCTCAGGAGCGACAAGTACCCGAAGGATCTGCACAGGCGTTTCTCGGTCCTGCTCCAGGACATCAATTCCCTGATCAACCACACGAATTTCGGTTTCGAGAGGCTTGAGTACCTTCAGGACACGGTTGTCGGTCTTATCAACCTGGACCAGAACAAGATTATGAAGATATTCACCCTTGTGTCCGTGCTCCTTATGCCTCCGACCCTTGTGGCGAGTTTCTACGGGATGAACGTTCCTATGCCGCTGATGGACAAGAGCTGGATGTGGGTGCTGCTACTCGGCGTGATGCTGCTGACGGTCGCGCTGGTGCTGTTCCTCTTCAAAAGGAACAAACTGTTGTAAAATAATACCTTTTTCTTATTGTAAATCAGATGATTTTGCCTATCTTTGCACGCCTTTTGACCGGCCGTGCCGTGTTGGCGTGTCCGGTAGGGCGTAAAAATATTGTTAAACAACTAGTTATCTTTAATTACCATTATGGCAGAAGAAACACAGAAAGTAGCCGAGGAAGTCAAGGTTGAGGCAGCGCCTAAGGCCGAGGCTCCGGCAAAGAAAACATCTCTCAACGCTTCAGTGGCGCCAGAGAACTTCGACTGGGACGCTTTTGAGGGCGGCTCAGAGATCTACGGCGGCGAGGACAAGAAGTCCATCGAGGACGCTTACGACCAGACTCTCTCCAAGATCGTGGAGAACGAGGTCGTTGAAGGAACCGTTACCGCCATCTCGAAGAGAGAGGTTATCGTCAACATAGGTTACAAGAGCGAGGGTGTCATCCAGGCTCCTGAGTTCCGTTACAATCCAGACCTCAAGGTTGGTGACAAGGTTGAGGTTTACGTTGAGTCCGCAGAGGACAAGAAAGGCCAGCTCATCCTTTCCCACAAGAAGGCACGCGCCCTCAAGTCTTGGGACAGAGTGAACGAGGCTTTCAACAACGACGAGATCGTGAAGGGCTTCGTGAAGACCCGCACAAAGGGTGGTATGATCGTCGATGTCTTCGGAATCGAGGCCTTCCTCCCTGGCTCACAGATCGACATCAAACCTATACGCGACTACGACGCTTACGTCAACCAGACAATGGACTTCAAGATCGTCAAGATCAACCAGGAGTTCCGCAACGTTGTCGTTTCCCACAAGGCTCTTCTCGAAGCCGAGCAGGAGCAGCGTAGGGCCGAGCTCATCAGCAAGCTTGAGAAGGGACAGATCCTTGAGGGTACTGTCAAGAACATCACCAACTACGGAGTATTCGTTGACCTCGGTGGTGTTGACGGTCTCATCCACATCACTGACCTGTCCTGGGGCAGAATCGACAATCCTGAGGAGGTCGTTTCCCTCGACGAGAAGATCAAGGTCGTTGTCAAGGAGTTCGATCCTCAGCAGAAGAGAATCGCCCTTGGTTACAAGCAGCTCACCCCTCATCCTTGGGACAATCTCGACGCCAACATCAAGGAAGGCGACGTTGTCAAGGGTAAGGTTGTCCTCATCGCTGACTACGGCGCTTTCGTAGAGATCGAGCCGGGTGTCGAGGGTCTTATCCACGTGTCTGAGATGTCTTGGTCTCCAAGACTCCACAGCGCCCAGGAGTTCCTCAAGGTAGGTGACGAGGTAGAGGCCAAGGTTCTCTCCATCGACCGTGAGAACAGGAAGATGTCCCTCGGTCTCAAGCAGCTCACCCCTAACCCTTGGGAGAGCATCCGTGACAAGTATCCTGTAGGATCAGTTCACAAGGCTGTCGTTCGCAACATCACCAACTTCGGTGTGTTCGCAGAGCCAGAGGACGGTGTTGAGGGACTCATCCACATCAGCGACCTCTCTTGGAACAAGATCAAGCATCCTTCAGAGCTCGTTTCCCCTGGTGATGTCATCGACGTTCAGATCCTTGACTTCGACGAGGCCAACCACAAGCTCAGCCTTGGCCACAAGCAGCTTACCCCTAACCCTTGGGACGCCATCGAGGCCAAGTATCCTGTAGGCTCCACAGTTGAGGGAACAATCGCTTCCCTCACCGACAAGGGCGCCAACATCAAGCTTGACGGCGAGGACGAAGGCTTCGCATTCAGCCGCGACCTCATCAAGGAGGATGGCAAGCAGGCTGTCGTAGGCGAGACTCTTCCGTTCAAGGTCATCGAACTCAGAAGAAGCACCCGCAGGATCCTTCTCTCACACGTAAGAACATACTCTGAGGCTAAGGCCGAGAAGGTAGCCGTAGAGGCTGACAACACAAAGAAGGCGGTCAAGAAGATCAACTCCAACCTGGAGAAGACCACCCTCGGTGACATCAGCGAACTCGCAGCCCTCAAGGACAAGCTCGAGAAAGGTGAATAATTTATGGATTTCACATTGACGGTGCTGGGCACGGCTTCGGCCAAGCCCGGCCCCGGAAGGAATCAGAGCGCTCAGGTACTTTCCGTACACGGGCGCTCTTTTTTGATTGATTGCGGAGAGGGTGTGCAGACGCGCCTTCAGGAGTGCCGCATCTCCCTGCTGAAGATAGACTCGATCTTCATCTCCCACATCCACGGCGACCACGTTTTCGGGCTTTTCGGCCTGCTTTCCACTATGGGAATGCTCAGCAGGATGTCGCCGCTGAACATCTACGCGCCTGTCAGCTTCGGCCCGATCCTGAAATTCTTCCTTTCCTACTACGGCGAGGGCATCCCTTTCGAGATACGGCATATTCCTATGAATATGAAGGCTCCGGAGATGATCTATCACACCAAATCCCTCGAAATCTACGCTTTCCCGCTGAACCACAAGATCGAAACCTTCGGCTGGCTGTTCCGCGAAAAGGAGCCTCAGATGAATGTCAAAAAGTGGAAAATTGATGAATATGCCCTCTCACTCACCGAGATCGGCGCGGTCAAGCGTGGCGAGGATGTTATCCGTGAATATCCTGACGGCACCACCGAGGTGCTTCCGTTCGAGGAACTGGGCTACAAACCGTATATTCCCCGATCCTTCGCCTATTGCAGCGACACGGCTCCGTTCCCGGAACTGTCTTCCTGGGTGAAAGGCGTGGACCTGCTCTACCACGAGACGACATACACGGCTGAGTTGGCTGACCAGGCGGCCCAACGTCATCATTCCACGACTCTTCAGGCCGCACAATGCGCATTGGACGCAGGCGTGAAGAAACTCGTCATCGGGCATTATTCCTCACGGTGTAAGAACGTTTCCCAGTACGAGGCGGAATGCAGGAGCATATTTCCGGAGACGTACGCGGCCAATGACAGGGATGTCTTCGATGTCCCTTTGGTTAAATTGGGCTGAGATGTTGTCAGATTGGGCTTATAGAGGCCTTTCGTTAGCGAAAATTCATTATATTTACATTCTGTAGTCAGCAAGCGGAAAAACTTACACCGCCGCGTATTTGACAAGGATCCTTAAAGATTGTAAATATTCAGATGAGAAAGGTTATTATATTCATAAGTTTTGTTTTGTGTCAGGTGGCCGCTTGGGCACAGGGCACGCCACAGGAACGGTATATTCAGAAATGGGCTCCGACGGCTGTCAGGGAGATGTACCGCAGCGGTGTGCCGGCCAGCATAACATTGGCTCAGGGCATTCTGGAGTCTCGTTATGGGCTTTCGCCGCTGGCCTCCGAAGGCAACAACCATTTCGGAATCAAGTGCCACAAGGATTGGAAAGGCAAGTCGATGCGCTACGATGACGATGCGAAAGGGGAGTGTTTCCGGGTTTATGACTCCGCTGACGAGTCGTTTCAGGATCACTCGGACTTTCTTCGCTACCGGGACCGCTACAAGTTCCTTTTCGACTTGAAGACAACGGATTACAAAGGATGGGCTTACGGCTTGAAGAAAGCCGGCTACGCCACCGATCCCAACTATCCGGCGAAGCTGATAAAGTACATAGAGGACTACAAGCTTTATGAATATGACACAATGACTTCCGAGGAGTCCGAACGTCTTGCGAAGGCCGTGGAGAAAAAAACAGAGGTGGCTTCAGGGGATTCCAAAGTGGATTCCGGCAAGAAACCGGCTGCGGTTAATAAAGATAAGGCGAAGAAAGACAGGAAAGCTCGTAGGACCAGAAGGAAGCGTTCCAAGGAAGTGTCTGAGCCTGATGTGATTCCGGCCTCACCGTTGTCTCTTGAGGAGCCGAAGAGGATTGACAAGAGCGGGTTGGAGGTGTTCAGTTTCTCGTTGACCCGGGAGGCATATTCACGCAACGGGGTTCCGTTCATCACCTCGGTGGAAGGCGAGACATATTCAAGCATCGCCCAGTCGTACCATCTTTATCTGAATGAATTGTTGAGGTTCAATGACTTGACTCATTCCGAGGAACTTCTGCCGGGTACGGTTGTCTATCTGCAGGCGAAGAAGAACCAGTCCGAGAAGGGCCTTGACAAGTACATTGTGGGCGAGGACGAGGAGTCTCTGCGTGACATCTGCCAGCGGTTCGCCGTGAAGATGTCCAGTGTGATGAAGATGAATGGCTTTACGGCTGGTTATGAACCTCGCGAGGGTGACACTATCATCCTTCGCGGCAAGAAGATGAAGAAGTGATGAAGACTTGGAAACTGATTGTTCTGGTCGCCGCGTTGTTGGTGATTGTAGTCATTGGCGCTGTCGGCGGACGTTGGTACGCCGGCAACCGTAAACCGAACTTCACCGGTAGTGTCGATTTGTATGTCCGTCCGCAGATGACTGTGGATGAGGTGCTTGCGCAGATTCCGGACAGCATTGTCGTCAACCGTCACAATCTGTCCCGGGTCGTTAGAAAAGAGCTGGCGGACAGCGACTTGAAGCCGGGGCATTATGTCGTGGAGAAAAACAAGCCGAGCGTCTATGTGGTCCGGATGCTGAGGAACGGCTGGCAGTCGCCCGTGAATCTGGTTCTTTCCGGCACTATGAGGCAGAAGGGCAGGATCGCCCGCAAGATCGCCAATCAGATGATGCTGGACTCATCAGAGGTCGCCGATGCGCTGAACGATTCGTCATTGCTTGCCGGTTACGGTTTCACTCCGTCCGATGTGTTCTCCTTGATCATTCCGGACACCTATCAGGTCTATTGGACGGCTTCTGTGAAGGACATTCTGGACAAGCAGAAGGCCGCTTACGATGCCTTTTGGACCGCTGAGAATCTCGCCAAGGCCGAGGCGCAGGGGTTGACCCCGAAGCAGGTCTCGATCGTGGCCTCCATAGTGAAGAGCGAGTCGAACTATGCTCCTGAATATTCCTCAATCGCCGGTGTGTATCTGAATCGTCTGCATCAAGGGATGAGGCTTCAGGCCGATCCGACGGTGGCCTTCTGCTACGGCTACACCCTTAACCGGATTCTGCTCAAGCATTTGGAGTACGATTCCCCGTACAACACTTACCTGTACGAAGGTCTCCCTCCAGGACCGATCTGTGTCCCCGACAAGCCGAGTCTTGAGGCCGTCCTGAATCCTGACCGCCACGGCTATCT
>SAMEA104315420__coassemble_2596_pt1 | contig 6573 bp, 8 predicted proteins | sample SAMEA104315420__metabat2_high_PE_035 | metagenome-assembled genome bin SAMEA104315420 (sample SAMEA104315420) | gut metagenome | biome: Monkey gut; feature: monkey-associated habitat; material: faeces | place: China | collected 2013 | reverse complement strand
CAGTTGTTCGGATGTTGCGGACTGCGTCGTTTTTGGCACAGCCTTGCGGTGTACCGAAAAAAGTTGCGCGTAAAAAGAAAAGTCCCCAGCGGACCATCGCGGCCGGCGGGGACTCGAAACAATGGAAAGCCAAACTTTCCTTTCTCAAAAGCAAGTTCCTTCAAAAGCGGCGGACCGGCTTAACTTCGCAGCCGTAATTCTCGCCTGGGGCTGAGAATCGCCCCTGAAGGGGAAGAATTTCCGGATGCCTGATGTAGCCGGGGCAAAGCGACGGCAACGGTCTGCCCGTAGAAAAATACGAGCCGGAGGTCTGGAGATTTTTCTATGGGATGTGCTGCACCGTTGACGGCGGCGACGTGGTAAGGATGCAGGTTATGTCAAAAATCATTATCTTAGCAAACAAACGAATCAAAAATGACAGAATACGAAAAGATGCTCAGTGGTGAGATTTACAACGCAGTGGATCCTTCTCTTCTGAAGGACCTGTATGCTTGTTCGGAACTATGCTGGGAATACAATCAGATAAGGCCTACAGATTTCAAGGCAAGAAATGAGAAACTGAAGCAGATCCTGGGTGAGGCCGATGACGACACATTCATAAACCCTCCATTCCATTGTGACTACGGGAAGCATATCAAGGTCGGCAGAAGGTTTTTCGCCAACTTCAATTTCGTCGTCCTTGACGAGGCTCCAGTTACAATCGGCGACGATGTCTTCATCGGTCCGAATGTCGGCATCTATACGGCCTGCCACAGCACAGACCCGAAAGAACGCAACACGAGGGAGGAATGGGCCAAGCCTGTGACCATAGGCGGAAACTGCTGGATAGGCGGCAATGTGACTATTCTTCCCGGAGTGACAATCGGTGAAGGGAGCACCATCGGAGCCGGAAGCGTAGTCGTTAAAGACATTCCTTCCCATTGCGTCGCTGTGGGCAATCCGTGTGTCGTCATCAAGGAACTTGAAGATTAACCACCAAAACGGGCCATATTTAGCGATGAAAAGAATAGAGTGGGAGAAGACCACAGTCCGGCACATGATTGAATTGTGGTGCCTTAAAAAGCACGAAAAACAGGAACTCTGTGAGGAATGCCGGGAATTGTTGATATACGCGACCGCGAGACTGGACAGGTGCAAGTTCGGAGACGTGAAGACCAAGTGCCATAAATGCCCCGTCCATTGCTACCGTCCGGACATGCGAGAGAAGATACGCGAGGTGATGAGGTTCAGCGGTCCGAGAATGATGTTATATCATCCATTGGAGGCGTTGCGTTATATTTTGTCAAGATAAAAGCGACTGACATAATACTATTACTGACGAATTTATTAACTTTGGGAGAGAGAAATCATAACAATAACCACAATGAGAACAGTATCTTTGGCTATCTTATCTTCATTTATAGCAACGTTTCTAAAGGTCCAGAAAAAGAATCTTTCTGAGGCTGGAAGGCGGATAGACTTTAAGGAATATGATCCTTACATTTAACAAGGAAATCAGCCGAAAAATTAGGTTCTCAATTCATTACGACCAAGAAATACTAAAGACCATTAACAATACACATTGACAATTCTATAAGTTTACGACATGAAAAAGTTATTGCTACTATTCGTAGTGCTATTCGGCACTCAATTATTCGCTCAAGAAACAACCGTATCAAGATTCAAACTGATACCGACTAAGAACATGTGGATATTCATCAAATTGGACACTGGAAACGGAAGGACCTGGTTGGTTCAGTATAGCACAAGTGAAGATAATCGTCTAGAAACATCTCTCTGCGATAAACCATTGGTTCTTGATCCGGTTCCACCTGCAGGGCGATTTGAGTTGTATCCAACGGAAAATACATACAACTTCATTCTTCTTGATAAAGACTTCGGAACCACATATCAGGTCCAGTGGGGAGTTGAATATAAAGACAGGCTTAGGCTACCTATAACTGGGGACAGTGACGTTGTATGGTCATGTGGATATACCCCTATGAAATATTTCGGAGAATGGAATTTTATTGGCATTGACGGTAAATGGCTTTCAAATGACTTTTTCAGCAGCGTGTCGAATTTCAACGAATATGGATTTGCAGTTGTCCAGCGTAAAGATGGAAAATACAACTTGCTTTCAACTAAAGGCAACATCCAATTCCGCCAATGGTATGATTACCTCAGCGCCATTTATTGGAAAGATGGCTATATGAAAGTACGATTAAACGGTAAAGAGAATCTAATAAATACTCAAGAGCATACTCGTTTTACCACATGGTATGATAGCGTTATGACTACGTATGATGATGGCCACACCATAGTTACGAAGGATGGTAAAACAAACTGTTTGGACAAATTCGGCAAACTATTCTGTCCGGAATGGTACGACAGATTCAGTTTCTATAATCAGCATGCAATTGTGAGTAAGGGAAATAAAGAGAATGTAATAGAAGTTGGCGGTCGAGTGATTGGAAAAGAATGGTATGACATATATTTTGAACCTTCTGAGGGTTTTTGTCTGGTTAAGAACAACGGCTCCTATAACTACATTAACTTGACGTCCGGGAGTCTGCTTCTTCCAGAATGGTACGATGATGCTAATTTCTTCAATGACGGGTTTGGAAAAATCAAGAAAGGAGAGGACTGGTATAAGGTTGACAAGAACGGCGAGATTACCAAAGTTGAGACAGAGTAACTTGAAATGTCTCTCAAATAAGGTAAAGCTAAGAACTGCAACAGAAACAAAACAACTAATATGGAAATATCTAAATACGTGTTTCATTCCAATGACGACCTAAATGATGGATGCTGTGTTCTTGTAGGCGATTTGATAATTACAGCTGGGCATGTAATATCGGATCATGCATTAAAAATAGTTGTGGAAGGAGCGACCTATCATTTATCCAAGGATGAAGCCCTGTATTATAAATGGGATAAAGATAATATGGATGAATATTCATCTGATATTGCTATGTTTAAGATGCCAACTCTGTCATCACCAATACAGTTAGAAACATCTTATCCTTGTGAAGGAATGACCCTTAAGAGTATAAGCTATGAGCATGTCGTTGAAAAGGCAGATGATTCTCATACATTGTTTGGAGGCAAATTTGCCACGAAAGACTATATACGACCTATAGAATGTAACGCCATTATCTCGGCAGTCGAAGGAAATTTCTTTTTATGCAAAACAGATATTGTCCTTAAACCTGGTAGCAGCGGATCGCCTGTATTCAAGGATGGTAAAGTGTTAGGAATCTTACATGGCGGTCAGCCGGATCAACCATTCTGTGCATTTCAATCATCGGCATCTATCTTAGATATCTTGAAAGAGATAAAATATTATCCGGCCCTTAACGATTAAAAGATAAAAAACGAGTTCCTGCAGGACGATGGTCTTGTGGGAACTGTCATATTTGCGTTTTGCCTGACTACTTGAGCTCAGCGATAGACTGTTTGCGGATCTCTTTTCCGAGTTTCTCGAGTTCGAGTGTTGCTTTGCGTGCGCGTGCAGCCGCTGACTTGTTTCCTTCTGCTGCCTTTGCGAGTTCAGCCTGAAGAACGGCCATGCCCCCTTTACTTTATAACATTGACATTGTTCAACTTTCTCTCACCGCCTCTTGCTACTTCAGTCATAATAGCATATTTTTGTATTGATAACTATTTAAAAATCTATGGATGACATTGCATATACTTCTGCCAACTACACCATAAGATTGTTTGACCCAGTCAAATTTCCAGGTAAGCTTTATAATGGCAAAAAAGATGCGCCAAAAAGATGTCGTTTTTGCGGAAGAGTTTTGGATTCGTCTCATTATAGCAAAGAGGCTCACGCCATCTCTATCTCGTTAGGAAACACCAAGTTTATCTGCGCAGATGAATGTGATGAATGCAACGAGCAATTCGGGAGGAGGCTGGAAAATGATATCATCAATTTCTTTCAGCTTTTCCTCTCAATCTATCAGGTTCCTAAGAGGAATGGGAAGGAGCGTCAGGTTTCTGGCAGAAATTTTGAAATGAAGATGAGTGACGAGCCTCATCCAGTTTCAGACCTTCCTTATCTTCACATCCATATGCATGACTGGAAGGATGATGAAAGCATTACGATAGATAAACTAATTGAAATATTAAAGAATTTAGACCTTACGAATAAGACCTTCATACCACAGAATGTCTATAAGGCCATATGTAAATTCGCGCTAAGCCTGATGCCCCACTCGATGACTCTACACTATCAGAAGACCCTTGAATGGATTCAAAGCGATTCCTTTGAATTGAAGCTTCCTAGTGTTAAAATTGCGTCATCAGATAGAGCAAACAAAGAGCCGATAATGGTCCTATTTCTTCGCAATTCACACAACGCTAGGTATCCGCTTTGCGTAGCATCGCTACGCATTACCAATATCAATATGTTTTATATCCTTCCATTCTGCGATGAATCCACAGGCGTTGATAATGATAACGTCTCGTTCGAGACTTTTTGGGATCAATTCACGAATGCCAAGGGCGGCATGGGCAACTATAATAATTACAATTTGTCGAATGCGAAACGAATTGGAACAAAGTTAAATTTTGATCTTATAGTCAAACCGGATACGGAACCAGTAAGTTTTTAAGAAATTGTACAAAAAGGCCCTCGGGTTGTCAGGTATAACAATGCCGTCCTATCACTTGAAATGTGCTCTCATGGCCAGCATAATGGATTCACCGACTAAAGCGACGTTTGCCAAAAGATAATGCTGCTTGCCGTTATGTCTGACTGAATGTCCAGCAATTTCTGCTGTCCTCAATATGTCTTTCCTGACTGAACTGTCATTAAAATAGGTTGCAGCTCCTGTCATAAAGGCTGTCCCGGACGGACTTAATTCAAATAGAATCGGCCCGGCATCTATATCTACACCCAGATAGCATCTCCGGTCATGGTATTCTTTCAGGCCGGCGATTATGCCGTCTTTCCAGAACAATGATTTAAGTGTCTTATATTGCTCTTTGGCGAATTGAGGGTCTATAAAAGTCAAGTAGTAACAGTTCAAGGCTGAGTAGGAGCCTTTTACAGGTACATCTCCATATTGAGTACCGTCCTCTTGCAGGAATGAAACCAACAATCCGGTCTTTTCGTCAAGCCATTCCTCTGTTGCCCGACTTATCCACTTTCTTACGGTACTGCGGTATTTCCCGTTATTCAGTTCCGCATATTTGTTCAGAGCGACAATGGCTACAAGCATGTCCGGAATATAGATGGACTCTCCAGGATAAGTAGGCAAATTCATGCAGTCACTATTGAGTATCCTTCTGTTCATTGTCCGGCATAAGTCTGACAGCAACTTGTCATATTTTGAATCACCGCCAAGCTGCTTGTAGCCGCACATCATCCAAGCTAAATGGCTGAGGTATGATATGTGGCTTTCGTCTCCGTCCAAACTCTCCAGAGAATCTTCACCCCACCTCAAGTAGTCATAATAGCTGAGTTCAGGAGACATCACAATGCCAATGAGGCTATCGACATATTGGAGATTCTCTTGCCTGGTCTCAGGATATAGCTTTGACATTTCTACCAGTGCCGCTGACAACATTGAGCATGAGTACAATGCCCATTCTCCCTGGAATTGAACGCCTATGGCTGACGGCATTTCGTTCAGGACTTCTTCTGGTGTCACGAGCAGCTTGCCAAGCAGATAATTCCTTCTTGCCAACATTTCATTCTTTTCCATTTCCGGTGTCCCTTGCCTTGAAGATTCCCAAGAAACTCCAATGATTTTCAGTGAGACAAGAAATATGACTAGCGCTGCGACTGTGACAATCCGACCAAATTTGGTTCCTTTTCGGAAGCTCTGAAATAATCTTTCACTTCCTCTCGTCAGAAGGACGCATGCTGCCCCATACAATGGAATTAATATCGAAAACAATATCGAGGCATTCCATGTCCCGATTGAGCAGCATAATGTGACCGCAATGGCACAATAAGCCAGATACGGGATCCAAAGCGACTTGAATCTGTTGGCTTCGGATGCAAATTCCCAATACACTGAAAAGGATGTTGTATATAGCAACATCAACACTACAGTTGCAGTGTCATAACGATTCAGCCAAAGATAGGGCATGAAATAGAACAGAAGGATTTGCCAAAAGAACCATCGGCAAATCCTCCATGAGGCTGACATCATCTTAATTTGAAAATCCTCCATCATAATCCAAGTGCATTCCAGAACTCTTCCGGAAGTGTGACATTGTCAAGTGCTGACGCTTCTTTAAAAAGTGGAGCTATTTCACAATCGCGCCATCCGGCAATACCGCAGCCGATGCGCGTTACAAGGAATGTCAATTCCCGGTGCTCTTTTGCATAGTCCGTAAAATCGTCAACGTGCTTACGGATAATATCAATGCGTCCGTCCATTGTCGGAATTGCATAGCATTGACCGGTCATACCGACACCGACGCCCCATTCTGCGCCGAACTCTTCATAGGCGATGCGTGCTGCTCCACCACCATGCAAGCCTTCCTTATTACTACCTTATGTAAACGTTTACATAAGGCAGCGTATGTAAAGCCTGAGGTTATGTAAAGATTTGAAACTTCTTCCATTGGATGTCT
>SAMEA104315420__coassemble_2255_pt1 | contig 7352 bp, 9 predicted proteins | sample SAMEA104315420__metabat2_high_PE_035 | metagenome-assembled genome bin SAMEA104315420 (sample SAMEA104315420) | gut metagenome | biome: Monkey gut; feature: monkey-associated habitat; material: faeces | place: China | collected 2013 | reverse complement strand
ACGATGTTGCCATGCACGGAATCGAACTGGCCAGGGAAGATCTCGCCAAAGGGCTGCTCTTGAGAAAGCAAGCCAGGCCGGGTTCAACGAAAACTCCATGGTCGAAGTCTCCATGGGATACATTCAGGCCCGGACATCTGCCGAAAACCTCAATGACAAGGAGCTGGAAGCCGTTTCACAACTTGATGCCTACCAGCAGTTCCAGTTCCTGCAGCATCTTGCGGGAATTGTCGGAGAAACGAAAAGTAACCAATTTAACAATAATAGCAATATGAGTATCTGGAGTGAAATACAGGACAGAAGTTGTGGTAAGGCAATAAGGAAGGAGGATGAAATCCGTACCAATGTGCAACTTGTCGAGGCTCTTAAGAGAATTATCAAAGAAACAAAGCAGCAAGAGGATTCCGATGTTCTGAGCGGCAAGCTGATTGAAGTTATGAAAGAGATTGCCGACAAGAAGGATATCGAGCTATTGAAAATTAAAGTTGTCACGCAATAAGCAAATTAATCAATTGTATTATGAGTCTCTGGAGTGAAATACAGGACAGAAGCTGTGGTGAGGCAATAAGGAAGGAGGACGAACTATTAACAAAGGAAGAGACTCTCCTTCTTCAAGCTTGCACACTACTACCATTCAAAATCGGAAGCTTTTCGTCAATTGACGATTTGCTGGGGAAGCTCGGCGTCAGCATTCAAATTGCACCCGACATCAAATACCACGAAGCTCCACGTGAGCTACTTCAAGAAAGTGAGAACTGGAAAAAAGAACTGAAGGAAAGGAAAGAAGACAGTCCAGAGTACGATGAGATACAAGATGAGATACAAGATGAGATCAGTGTCTGGCAGGCTTTCCCAATAAGGGGTGAATACCTCAGCGAAGATAAGATTATTAAACTGTATCCCGAAGAGATGCATGAGGAGTGCGACAGTGATGGCGGAAAGCACCCCGGGCTTTCCATGTATTCCCTTTTGGTTTCCACATTGGCGCATGAGTCGATGCACGCCTATTTCGATCGTACAGTTCGCCGTTCACTTCCCTATGTGGGTCATGTCGAGGAGCCTCTGGCAGAATTCGGAATGCTGCTTTACCTTCATGATACAAATCAGCAATACATCTTCAATTGGGCGCGAAACGACGTCAGGTCAAAACTGACTTACTACAGATACGGTGACGCACTTATGTCACTTCACCTGGCCACAGCGGACTCAAAAGGATATTCTCTCACAAGAAGAGATCTGGAGAGATACAAGCGCCCGGTATTTTAGGGATTGTCGTTTTTTGTTTTTGTTTTGACCAAAGCAGCCGACTGATCCCATCCATTTCTGCCTTCGGGTCACCAAATTTACGTTTTTATATCTCATTCCGGTCGTTTCGGCCGGATTTTTTGTCCATTCTCTATGACAGAGGCGTAGTTCCCCCTTGAAAGCACTTTTCTATGTGCATATTTCGTTTCAGGCAACCGCCAGCTGTGCTCTCTGCTCTATTCTGTCTGCCAGCTGCACCACGTTTGCTGTGTGGATGCCGAAGAAGATGTACAGGATTTCCGTCAACTTCGTCCGAGCCTTGACTCGACTCAGGTCACTTTCTTTGCTTCAACTCCGAACAACCTCTTATGCATCTTCAGGCAATGTATCAGCCTTGTACCCTCATTGAAGGCATTGAAGGACAGTTTCTCAACGCTCTTCACTTCCTTGCCCCTCACTATCGGTCTCACATACGGCTTGCTGATGCTCACTATCCTGTTCGGAATACTCTCTCGGCAGTCCTTGCTCTGGAAGTGGTTCTTCTGCTGGCGGTACATCTTCGTGATGATTTCCAAATCACTTTTCTCCCTGGTTGTCAGCAGACTCCTGAGTTCCTCTACCTGCCAGTTGAAACCGTAATCCCAGTATTCAATCTCCCTTTTCATCTGTACGTGTATCCTGTTTCCCATATCACTTGGTATCAAGTTCAACAATCTCTTCAAGCCATTTCCTGTTCACGAAATATGCGGAACTACCGAACTCTAGCAACCCTTTGTCATCATTGACGAGGTTCGAGTTCTCCACAAATCCGTCGAGTTCCATCAGCACTTGGCTCTCCGGCCAGCATACCACTTCAAATGTCTCATTGTCTATTTTTCAAAACTGTATTTGTTAATACTATGGAGGAGGCTCTTTCAGACCTCCTCGTAAACCTCGAACCATGGTGCCGATTCATCATCGTCATCGTGCTCTTCCATATAGCGCTGACCCCATTCACAGTACTTCTTTGCGAAATCCTCGGAAAGGAAGAAATCTTCATCTGCATCATCTGGGATCTCAAGTCCCGGGCAGCAGTCCTTCATTTCTGTTCTCAGTTCACGCATCTCATTTCTGTTGTAAAGCTGACCGTTGAATGCTATTATTTCAAGTTCCGGCAACCCTTTAGGATTATGGGTTATATGAAAGTTACCGAACTCGTCTGTACAAGACCAGGCAAGTTCAACTGAAGGAAAGTGTTCCATAATCAGGTTCTCGACATCTTCAGACCTGTCCCAGGCGGATGTGGTGGAGAACCGCATCTTTCCGTCCTCATCTATGGTGAACTCCTTTTTCTCATCGACAATAGGACCGCACAGACACGCCTGTGCAAAGAAGTCAGGATCTATGGTTCCCCTGAAGTGCATCCCTTTGACGGCCATAAGTTCATCCTTGGATAATTTCAGGAGGGCAGCCACGAGGTTTCCCATCCAGTAGCGTCCGAATCCCTTTTCCAGATTCGGCATTGTGTTCAGAGTCTCCGCAAGGGCGCGGAGTTGCTTCTGGTCGCCTGATGCGACCAGATGATTGCAAGCCCAATTTGGCATAGTCTTTTTCTTTGCTGAATTCTAAATGGAAGTGCAACGACTTCCGAAGTCAAAGTGATATAATTTCTTAAAATATTCCAAAGGCGTCAGGTAACCGAGTGATTTTCTGGGCCTATGGTTCAGTTTCCACTCTATTTCTGCGATGTTTTCTTCTGAATACAGGTCGAAGTCTGAGCCTTTGGGGATGTACTGCCTAGCGAGGCCGGTCGGGTTCTCGTTAGCGCCTCTTTCCCAGGAGTGATAGGGCGTCGCAAAGAAGAACTGGATACCCAGGCTCCCTTCTGTACACGTGTTTGCCTCTTCCATCACAATTACGTTTCACCTCACGGATCACGGTGCTCTTGATTACTCCTAATTATCTCGGCGATGGCGGTCATCGTCATCGGCCTTTGCAGCATCACGGATATTGCGTACCTTTGCTGCGGCGTCAAGTGTTTGTATTTCATGCAATCTTTTGGTGGTTCTTAAGACTGCAAAGATACATCCTTCCTGCCAAGAGTCTGTCCTCGGACAGGCTCTTTTTCTTCCTCTGAGGTTATCTCCCGCCAGGTCTGCGGGGAGATCCGGGCAACGGCTCTCCTCGACCTACCGAGGATAAGCTCCTGACGCATCTCTGCAATCAGACTTCAAAAGTTGCACTTTCAATTAGCTTCCGCGACTCATAAAGAACAACACTCTTTACTTAAGCCATGTAAGTGTAAGAGGAAGTGCCTCCAATATATAGCTTCCTCATCTTGGCAACCTTAATTCCTTTTCCCCTACAGAGGCGCTCAAAATCGGTCCAGTACGAGCAGAGCCCATACTGTCTAAACTGTGTGTAGGTATGAATAGTCACGCCATCGGTAGTCTGAATGTTGATATTCTTATACCGGCTTGACCCTTTCTTGTCAAGGACATACTTCCCCCAGTATGCCTTAAGTTGAGAATAGGCCTGAGGGTGTTTGATTGCATATTCTTTAATGGCTTTGGCTGCGGCCTCAGTCATAGACTTGCATTCCACACCATTGACGTAGAAATGGTCCGATGAGTTAAACTGAAGGACTTCAACAACGCCGCTTAAAGGGTCTATTAAAATCCCCGTAACGCTGGATTTGCCATTAATCTTCTTGAGAATTGCATTTCCATAGCGAATATACTTCTCACATGCTTTTTTCCCATTTTGTGTATCAGGGTAAAGAATAGCGACATACTGGATAGGAGACTGCAATCCCCACAACGCCATTCTGGAGAGGAGTTTCTGTGAAACCTGATCTGAACGGGTCGCGTCAATTTCAATAATCCAGTCGGAATTACCCTTCGCTTTGCCAAGGATATCAATAGAGTCTCGTTCTGAACGGCCTTTGGCCTTTTTCTCTATTTCCCACACATAGCCACTGGATATACCGTTGAGGTTATCCTTGATACTCTCCTGAAACCTTTCCACAAGAGAGTGGTTTATCGCCCGGCCAACTCTTGCATTTTTCAAAATAGGCATGCTGTTTTTTACAGCATCACACAAAGATTCTATATTCATAATAACAAAAGAATTAAATTACTCTACAATCAATACAGCTAAAATGTAATATCGTTACCCAAACGAACAAAAAACTAGATCTTTCCCCTCACCGCCCTCAGAATCTCCACCATCGCCCAGGTGTCCTGCTGGCAGTAGCGGGAGAGGGCGGCGCGGCGATCGGCCTTGGTCTTCATTATGCCGAATGTCGGGTCCGGGGAGTCGTAGTTGAGATAGGTGATGTATGCCTGTACGCCGTTGCCGACATCCATTCCCTTGTATGTGAGCGCCTGGACCAATACCGGAAGGGTCTTCTTGATGGAATAGCTGCCAGAAAGATTCCGATGGTAGTAGTTGATGGCCTTGGCACGTTCCTCACCAAATACGGGTTCGTAGAAATCCTTCTTCGTCTTCAGCAGGTCAATCAGGTCTGCCGATTTGTCGCAGATTGCCAATAGCTTATCCTTGTACTTCGGGAAAGCGGCGGCGAGTTCATTCAGCCTACCTCTCTCAAACGAGGTGTTCTGTGCGAGCATGGTGCCGTGAAGCGTGCCGTCCGCGTTGAATTCGAAATGGTCAACGATTGCTTTTACCAGGGCTTCGCGCTCGTCGTCATCGCACTCGGCATTGAGGAAGATGAAATTATCCTTCTGCTTGTCGCAGACACCCGGCGCTCGCTCGATATGCAGCGAAAACTCGAAGACAGACTGCCGATAAGGCGTCTCGCCCTTGAAACGAGGCAAAGGGCAAGGGAATGTCTCAAAGTCGAAGTGGTAGATGGGATACTCGATTTTATCAAGCCAAAAGCGCATCTTCTCCTTGTCGATATGCTCGGTCCCGTTGTCAAAACAGTCGCGCTGAATCTTGTGGTTCTCACTCGTCAACCATCCTGACGGAACATCATCTAACTGCCTGTAGCCCTTATTGATAAGCTGATACTTATCCTTGATGCCACCAGACTTGAAACCGCGGAAATAGAGATAATTGTTGGCCTTATTGGTATCCGGAACATCTCTGAGACGCTTGAAGCACTGGCTGCAGAACAAACATTCCGCCCTGCCTCCCCAGGCGCACCACTTGCCGACAGGCGTCTTGGCAGATATGTCGTGAGGCGAAGAAATGTAGCTCTCAAGCGCTGCCACCTCTTGGGCAATAATCGGCTGATACTTCTCCGTCACCTCATTCATGTTCAAGAATACGATGATCTCCTGGCCGTTAATCTTATTGTACTCGCACTCTCCCATTGCATCTCTAACGCCATCATACTCGTACTGGCAATTGAGAACAGCCAAATAGTAATTCACGGGACGGGTATCGCCAACCTTGTGAAGAGCATGTTCAATCACGAAGCGCTGGAATGCCAGGTCGTGAGGATACTTGCCCACATCGCTGAAGCGGTCCAGCAGGGCCTTTTCCTTGGCATCAAGATATTTGCGGTTGGTCGTGGCCTTCACCTCGATGATGTTGATCTCCTCTTCGTTCTCGTTGTAGATATCCACGTAGCAGCGGTAAGTGTGTCCGTGGAGTTCGTATTCGAAGAGTTTCTGTCCATGAACATCCTTTGAGTTGGCAATGAAAGTACCACGAAAATACTTCTTTGCCACCTTCAACGCTTCCTCCTCAACCTTGTTATAATAAGGGAGAAGCGCCTCCAGTTCCGGCCCTGGCTGGGCATCAAATTCCTCATCCTCAGCATCAACGCCATCGGAGGATTTCATCCCCTCGCGTAATTCAGCCAGTCTATCCTCCCGGCGCTCACGTTCATCGTCCATACCGGCCTTCCCTGTAAAATCCATTGGGAAATACATCGGACAGCGTGTCCAATTGATGAATCTTGTTTTTGAAATGTACATGTGGCCTTACATTTATGAGAAAAATATAGAAATTATTTATTTCCCTACCAATATACGTCATAGTTTTAATATCGTTACCTGCTCAAAATGGGGACTTTTGGTGACTTACTAAGATTTATTAATTCTTCCCCTACTCGGTTCAATAATCACAACGCATAATCCAACCTCATCACCTTCACCGGTCTCTCATCACCCCTATACAGCTGGCTCAGCCAGTTCACCTCGCCAGTGTCGCGGAAGCCGCATTTTTCCATCACGCGGCCAGAGGCGGGGTTGTCCACGAAGAAATCGGCCCAGGGCCTGAACAGCAGACGCTTGGTTTCTATAAGAATGCCATCTTTGAGCATAAGCATTAATCGGATAATTGATGCAATTTACACTGTTTCAAGCGAGTTTTCTGCATAAAGATACACTTTTTCACCCCTCTGTGTCTACTTTTACGAGAGCAACATAACTATTTTCCTACAAGGACTTCAGCAAATCCTCCTTTTTCAGGAACAAATCTTTCCTCCGGAAGGAATCGATCCTTTTACCGTCAGCATCGCAGACGAAGTACCACTCCGATTCCACCACCGACTCGTAGTCCACAGGGCTGATGAACTTGGTGTACCAAACCTTGCTCACCGTTCCTTTCTCGATGTGGTTGCTGTGAATCACCCATACTTCGGCCCCAAGGCTGATTTCGAATGTCTTTTCCATGCTACAGTGTGTTTAAAAGTTCTTCCCTTGTCTTGAACAGTTTGCTCTCGGGGATCTCCTCGCCGCCGTAATGCAGCGAGTAGCTCACCTCGCAGAGGCCGTCCCCCTCGATAGAGACAATGACCCTGGTCACATCAAGCCTGACCGCCCGGTTGTCGCGGAGGGACCAGACCCGGTCCCCGATGTCGTATTTTGTTGTTGCTTTCATGATAGTTTGTATTGTTGATTAGAAAGGCAGTTCATCTCCTCCGCCGCACGGTTCAACATCGCATTCTTCTTCCCGTTTCACCTCCTCCAGATGGTCCTCATCATCAATTTCTTTCGGGACGTAGATGCTGGACACTTCCCGCCCGAGCATCCGGACCGTAACCGGAATCTTGGTTTCCTCGCGGCGGCCGCACTCGGAGAATGCATACGAGCCGATAGTGTGCACTGACGCGGGGATCTTCAGGCCCTCGAGGTTGCGGCACCCGCAGAAAG
>SAMEA104315420__coassemble_2029_pt1 | contig 8011 bp, 8 predicted proteins | sample SAMEA104315420__metabat2_high_PE_035 | metagenome-assembled genome bin SAMEA104315420 (sample SAMEA104315420) | gut metagenome | biome: Monkey gut; feature: monkey-associated habitat; material: faeces | place: China | collected 2013 | reverse complement strand
ACACTGTGTTTGTTTGCAGGATGCTCTGACGATGGCCCGGCCACCGATCCGGCAGATGAGCCCATCGCCATAACCGAGAGTGAATTGAAAGAGGCCTTCTATTACACCTTTCCGCTGATGATCATGGATGCCACGGAGTCGGTGGAAACAAATGCCGAGACATTTGTTCCGGGCATACCGCGCGCGCCGGTCAATCAGCTTATCCATGCCGTGAAGATGGCCGATGCATCGAGCAAGTCGGTGGTGACACCTAATGTGGACACATATTACAGTCGGTTGTGGATGGACTTGGATGAACCGGTTGTGTTCGAATTCCCTGAAGTCAAAGACAGATTCTGCAATGTTCAGGTGCTTGACGCATGGACAAACACAACAAGCGTCATCACTGATGGCGGCACATATGTGTTCGCCAAGAAGGGAGTGAAGGTTGTTGTTCCGGCGGGAGCCACTCTTGTGGAGATGCCTACGACAATGGGCTGGTGTATCGTACGCATCCTTAATAAGGGAGAGGGCGACTATGAGAATGTAAGGAAGATTCAGGACGCCATGAAGGCTTATCCTCTTTCGGCTTATGGCGATGCGGGATATGTCGCGCCAAAGGGCACTTACGATGCGTCGAAGGATGTGAATCCTGTAAAGGCATGCATGGCGATGTCGCTTGATGAATATTTCGCCAAGGCAAACTCTCTCATGGAGAAGAACCCTCCTTTGACCTTTGACACCGAGGTGACAGAACGAATGAAGAGACTTGGAGTCGGCCCGGGGCTTAAGATGAAGCAGGTCGAAAACGGGGCGGAGATGTTCGCGCATGTCAAGGTTTCTTTCAAGGCAGACGCCGCTGCCGTTGCAGCCACATACAAGAAGAGCATAGGAGGAATATGGTCATATTTTATGGAGCCTATAGGCGACTTTGGCAAAGCCTATGATTTCCGTGCCGCCGTGGCGTTGGTGGGACTTGGAGCCAATACCAATGAGGTGGCTATTTATCCTCGTGCCGACTACGACTCTGACAAGGAAGCCCTCAATGGCGCAAATAGTTATACGTTGCATTTCAGCTCGCTTCCTCCTGTCAAGGAAGGCGGCTTCTGGTCGATAACCGCCTACGGGGACGACGACTATCTTATTGATAACCCTATCAACCGGTATAATGTTACCGACCGCAGCGGATACAATCTCAATGCCGATGGAACGCTTGATGTCACATTGTCGGCCGCCGACCCTCAGGATGGTTCCTTTTGGTTGCCTACGGGCAATAAGGGCTTCCATCTTTTCATGCGCCTGTATCAGCCGGATTTAAAGGCGCTGGACAGCTGGACTCCTCCGACCATCACAAAGAAATAGAAAAGGGATCCTTGGTTACCGGTCGAAGAGTCCGGTCGCCTTTTTTATTCCAAGACGACCTTCCAGGATTCGATCGTGCAGGTCTGGGTGGAGATGTTCACTCCAACCTTGACGAGTCTTTTGCCGGACGCTGAGCCTGCCGAAGTGTCACGACGGGTCGCTTCGGCAGGCTCAGCGACCGATGTGGCTTCACATCTCTCCGTCCCCTCAAACTTGTACGGAATCAAATACCCTTTCTCGTCAATCTGCCTGAGCGCCTCCTCGGCGGAGCCGTCCACCTTGAACTCAAAGACATAGACCCTGTCCTTGGTCCAGCACACGGCATCCGCCCGTCCAACGGCGGACTTGACCTCGGCCTGGGTGTAGTACCCGAGCAGCGAGAAGATCAGATAGATGATCGTCTGAAAATGCTTCTCGGACTTGTTTTCCAGGTCGTAAGGAATCCCGGCAAGGTAAGACTGCATAAGCGACAGAGCCTTGTCAATGTCGTGCCTGTACATCGAAGCGTAGAACTGCGCCACAAAACCGCTGCCAGTTATCTCCTGGTTTTTGTATTGTGCCAGCAATCCTTGCGTGAAGCCGATTTTGACTTCTTTGTTCGGGTAACCCAAAGTGTAGAGATGCAGATCTCTGTCATACTCTTTGATGGTCAGATAGCCTGTCTGATAGAGCATCGGAAGCGAGTTGTCGCTGATTTCCGGTGAGACGTCAAAGTCAGATTCAGGAATCAATGGCATACAGTCAAGAGTTGTTTCATCAATCGGATTCATCCTCAAACGTTCAAACAGAAAAGTCGGAGTCCCGCTCTCAAACCAGTAACTTCCTATCTTTCTGGCCGCGAGCGCCTTCATCAGACTGAACGGGTTATAGATGTCCTCCGACCCTTCGCAGAAATGGTACCCGTCATAATTCTCTTTCAGCAATAGCCTCGCTTCCTCAAACTGAATATTCAACCTCTCCGCCAGTGCCTGGATAGGCTCACGCATCCTGTTGTCAATCTCAGTTCCGGAGATTCCACAGATCGCTGAATATTCCGGCAGCATTGAAATATTCATCAAGTTATTCAATTCACTGAATATGCTGAGTTGCGCGAACTTGGTGATTCCCGTGATGAACACGAACCGAAGGTATGGATCCAGGCTCTTGATAGGACTGTAGAAGTTCCTCATAATCTGCCTCATAGGCGCAAGCCGCTCTTTGTCGTTCATCACATCCAGCAGCGGCGAGTCATATTCATCGATGATTATGACAGCCTTTTCGCCGGCCTGCTCTACCGCCACTTTTATTAATCGCTCAAAGCGTGCGTGTATGTCGTCTTCGGATAGATGATCATCCTTCCCGAACGTGATTTCATACTCCTCAAGTTTGTAACTTATTGTACGGAGTAACTGCTCTTCGTTAAGATGCTTGGCCGTGGACATGTCGAAGTGGAACACCGGATGCTTTGCCCACTCTTTCTTCAATTCCCCGGCCTTCAGCCCCTTGAACAGTTCTTCCTCCCCCGCGAAGTAACTATGGATCGTAGAAGACAGCAGCGACTTCCCGAACCTCCGCGGCCTGCTGAGAAACACATATTTGTAATTCTCAGCCAAGTCGTGCACAAACCCCGTCTTGTCGATGTAGAGGTACCCACCCTCGACAATATTCCTGAATGTCTGAATCCCGATCGGATATCTTATCCTTTTCGCCTCCATAGCCCTTATCAATTAATATTCAATCCCAAAGATAATGAATATTTTCCAATTCATGCCAAATCAAACTATGATTGAAATGCAGGAAAAGCCGTGGCGTCCCCATGGAAGAAATATACTGGACGCACGTGAAATGGACCAGATTTGAACCAAAAAATTAGAATGTAATTGAATATCTTTGCCACGTAAAATGATTTAATGCCAGGGTGAGGCATGATGGCATCCCGTTTTTGAAATCCATCGTGTTTCGCATTGTTCTTAGAACATAAAGAAGGGCGGGCATACGATAGATATGACAAGGTTGGAATATATAAACAAAGCTGATGTTATGAAAAGTATTTATTCGTTTGAAAAGAGCGTCCATCCTTTTTCTGATGTGATGGGCCAGACTGTGTCGGTCAATCCATTGAACAAAAAATGGACGGATCTTTTTGTGGATTATCCAATTCTGAAAGAGACCTTGGATGGACTTGATAATGACGGTAAAGGTCATTGTGTCATTTCAAGGGAAATGATTTTCAGAGAAAAGGATTGCAGGCGTAAGGCTATCCTTACCCTTCTTTGGGGATTCCCGAGAGGTTACAGGAACTCGAAAACTCACAAAAATGCCGTTAAGAGTGTTGTTGAAATCGCCGAAGAAAACAATGACAAGAATCTGACTCCCGAAATGTTTAAATTCATGATTGGCAAGGCTGGTGTTGGGTTGTCCACTCTCAGCAAGATTCTTTATTTCTTTGAGTATAAAGTTAATGGTAATCCGACTTTGATTCTGGACTCAATAGTGAGAAAGAACATTAAGGAGTTTTCCGAGTTCGAGGAGACTGTTAAGAAACGCGCTGGAAGTTATGGGGAATATGTCTCTTACGTGGACAGTGTGGCGGAAGTCTCAAAAAACATGCGAGATGTCACTCCGGATCAGATTGAGTTCTTCTTGTTTAAGTTTAATGAATCAAAAAAGTAATCGCTCATGAATGAAAAGATAGTGGAGATGGTCAAATTGGCCATTGAAAATGGTGCGGTTTCTCAGAAGCATAGGGACCTTATCCTGAATAAGGCCAAAGAGGTTGGAGAGGATCCGGATCTGGTTGAGATCTACCTTGACAATGAATTTGCGAAACTGTCTGATTCAAAAACTTCGGTATCGAAAGATACAAAGGGTGTCAAGACATGTCCGCATTGTGGAGCCACGATAACGGACACTATGCTTTCGTGTCCGGAATGTGGCTTTGTTTTCCAAAGGGAAAATAAAGCAAGCGAGGATGTGAATGCTAAAATAGAAGAATTGCAGAAACGTCTTGATGATGCGGCTCTTCCACGGGTAGATGAATATGATGACGATGCCCCTATCAAAAGAATGGTAATGGTGGTCAAATCTTTTTCTTTGCCTTATACTAAAGAGGGGCTTATTCAATTGTTGGAGTTGTCATACTCAAATTATGTCTCAACTGTTAATACTATAGGAAACGGCGGTATGAGACCTCTAAGAAAGGCTTGGTATGGTAAGACAATTAAGGCCATTAATTCCCTTTCTCGTTTTGAGGATAGCGATCCGGAGATTCATGCTATTCTTTCTAAGTATAGATCATTGGTGCGTTCTGAAAAAAGAAAAATCAGATTAGATCCAGTATTGTCAATAGGGGCCATTGTGTTTATAGGTTTAGCAATCCCAATTTCATTTGGAATAAGAAAGGACAATGCAGCGGTTAATGAAATGAATGAATGCTTAGAGCTGAATGATTTTTCAGGTGCAAGGGCTGCTATTCAGAAGTATTCAGGAACCACAGATGATTATCTTGACGAGATTTCAGTTCAGGAGATAAAATATTTGCTGTCTAATGAAGAATTACAACAAGCTAGAACTGTCGCTGCTTCAATTAAGAATCCTGAAACGAAAAAAGATATTCTCAAAGTTATTGATGATGAATATTAATACAATATTATAAAGGGTGCTTATGATTTTTGACCTTGAATATTAAAGAATAATGGGATTGTTTGGACACAAAAGAGAAGGCGGAATAATGGACTCGATCCGTTGCGACCAGAAGGATTTCTTGATTTGGAAATGGCGTCCTGACGCATCCATGGATGTGGGGCAATCTAATAAGGAGAATTCCATTCGCTACGGCAGCAGTCTGCGTGTCAGGCCGGGCCAGGCCGCTGTTTTCCTTTATCAGAACAAAGGAACCTACGATGTAATAACCGGACCTTATGATGATGTTGTCAGGACGGAGAATATGCCCGTTCTGGCATCCATAATAGGGACCGCTTACAAAGGTGGGACACCTTTCCCAGCTGAGGTGTACTTTATCAACCTCTCGAAAGGGATGGAATTGCCGCTTGTCATTCCGTTCTTCAGAGTCATCCCTTCGGAACCGGAGTACAAGGCGTATGATATCGAGGTCGCGATCAAGGGGGCGATGACATTTGAGATTCCGACCCGGCAGGAATACCTGAAATATTTTCTTGAGGCATGGGGCTCCAGCGACACTTCCATGGCGGATTTCGAGTCCAAGGTCAAGACATTGCTGACTCAAGAAGTCAAGAGGGTGGTTTCCAACGCTCCTAAGGACACGGGAATATTCATAATGCATTTCAATGCTTTGATTGGGGAGTTAGGGCGTTACATCTGCTCTCGCATCCAGGATCCTATAGCGCACCGCTTCGGAGTTTTTGCAAGCGGCATCAACATCGAGGACATCCGCTATGACGAGGAAAGTGAAGGCTATCAGAGATTGAAGAGACTGACGGAAGATCAGACTCATCTTTATAATCTTGAGAATGAGAAGACTGCCTTGTTGGGCTATGAGATTCAGCGTCAGACTATGCGTACGGATGCTGACATCAGGAACGAGACGGCCCGAAAGATGGCGCAGACACAGATGGAACACATGGCTGACATGGCCTCCCGTATGAGGGAAGAGTCTCAGTTCGCCCAGCACGTCCAGTCTGAACAGGCGGCCAAACAGGCCGGTCTTGCAAGCGAGTCCGCCTACATCAACGCTCATGCCATTAACAAACAGGCAGAGGTGCTGAAGACCGGAATGGAGGGAATGGGGCAGATGGGCTCGATGAATTTTGGATCTTCTGATGGTCACATGAATCCTGCTGGCATGATGACCGGCATGATGGTGGGAGCTGCGGTAGGAGGTCAGGCAATGAATATGATGAACCAGATGGGGCAGGTTATGAATACTGCAATGTCCGGTGCCGGACAACAGATGCAAGGACCGCCACCGGTCCCGAACCAGAACGCGGTCGTATTCTATTTGGTGGTAGGCGGGCAGCAATATGGACCTTGTGATGCGGCAGAGATATCCCGGATGGTTTCCCAAGGACTAATAAACGGTGACACTTTAGGATGGCGCGATGGTATGTCAAACTGGACACCGGTCAAGTTGATTCCTGCTTTGTCCAGATTGTTCGCTCCTACCCCTCCTCCCGTGCCAGGATGCCCTCCGCCAATTCCAACCAAATAAATATATACGAACATGAAACAATTGGATTTCAACACGATGAACAACCTGGCAGATTCGGACATTTGGGAGAAAATGACCGAAAAAGCTCAGAAAAGCATAAAATCTATGCAAGTTTCTGTTCCTCAGGTAGACATCCCGTCCCATGTGGCCCTTCCTGTTTTCCAAAGACAGGAAGGCGTTCAATATGCGATCGCTCTTGATGGTGAACCCAAAGGTCCATACACGTCAGAGCAGTTGAGAGATATGTTGAAGAATGAGGATATCTCTCCGGAGACTTATGTCTGGACGAATGGATGGCCAGCATGGAAAATGCTTAAGGATTGTCCTCAGATAATGGTTGTCGGTTAATCTCGCGTGGTATGGAGGATAGTTCTGCTTTCATTGAGAAGATGCTTGAATTGGGCATCGGTATGTCTATGATCAAACAAGTGCCGGATATCATGTCGGGTTGTCTGCCTTCGGGGAACACCTCTCAGCGTCAGGCACCGCCACCAATGGTTCAACAACAGACTTATTTGGTGGTGGATGGTACTCAGGCGGGGCCGTTTAACAATGATGAATTGGTGAAGCTGATTCAGAATGATTTGCTTAAAAGTGACACGTTGGTTTGGAAAGAAGGCTTGCCGGATTGGGTGGCCGCCTCAAGTGTCCCTGAAATCAATAAGTTATTTGTGGTTGCGAAAATCAAATAGAATCTATGAGAATCAACACTGTAAAATTCTTGTTCGCCATAGTCATAGCTCTGCTGCTTGGCTTTGTGTGCGAGATTTTGGCCTCCTCGGCCGATGGCAGAAACTGGGTGTCATTGGTTGTGGCTTCCGTTACGATAATGTCAGGCTTGATTCCGGCCATGGGGATCACATTCTCAAATGAGAAACGTGGAGTTTCGATAAAGGTGACTTCATGGATGATCTCGATCGCGCTCATTCTTTTCAATGTGATATTCTCACTGTTTGAGTACCGTATCGACATTTACATCGCCTCCGCTCTCTTATTATCGGTTGTCGGATGCGCTTTGATCTATGCGCTGTACAGCGCGAAGTCTGGAGACAATAGATAAAGATAAAATTAACGTAAATGATATGAAAATGAAATCTCTGTTTGGATTGGTGGCTTTTGTCCTGCTGACGGCAGTGTCTTGCACTTCCACCGTTTCTGTACCTGTTGAAAACGTAGGAAAATATGAGGATGTTGACTTCCGAAAAGGTGACGAGATCATCACGATCATAATGCCTTACAGCGGAGAATGCTATCGGCTTGTTCTTGATACCTATGAGAACAGAACCGTGGATTTTCTTCCAAGTTTTGTTCAGTATGACATTAGGGGCAATGAAGTCCTTGATTGTGACAGAAAGGAGGTGATAGCCCAGATTTGTGAGACTTCTGATGGTAGGCTTGTACTTAAGGATAAGTCCGGCCGTGGCTGTCTGGGAGGTTACATTGGTACTTATCAATACTTCGGTAAAAATATACCGTACTAAAAAGTTAAACAATGGAAGCCGG
>SAMEA104315420__coassemble_1618_pt1 | contig 9673 bp, 5 predicted proteins | sample SAMEA104315420__metabat2_high_PE_035 | metagenome-assembled genome bin SAMEA104315420 (sample SAMEA104315420) | gut metagenome | biome: Monkey gut; feature: monkey-associated habitat; material: faeces | place: China | collected 2013 | reverse complement strand
GTGGAACTACCTTGTCAAACCGGTCAACTGATGCAACTAATTTTTTACACATTACTTAAAGTATCAATTGTGTGGAAATGTTATTAACTTAGCGAGGACGTTAGGAAAGCGGCGGAAAAGAACTATTGATAAGACTGAAACTGATGACGAATATGCAATACCCATTAATACCTGAATATGTCCGTGCGATGCAGGATCCGGCTGGTAACCTTGACCAGCTGGCGCATCTGGTGCCTGTGCTGGATGACCACGGTGAGCCGATGCGGAGCAGCGGGGCGTTCGCTGTGGTGTTCAAGATGAAGGATGAGAGCACGGGGAAGGAATATGCGCTCAAGTGCTTCACGGAGGAACAGGAGGGGAGAGCGGAGGCCTACCGGCAGATCGCTGATGAACTGGAGTCGGTGGATTCCACCTATTTCACGTCCGTAAAGTATTTGGAAAAAGAACTCTTCGTTGACTGTGATGGTGATGGGCACGAGTTCCCAGTCCTTCTGATGGACTGGATAGATGGCGAGACGATGGATCGTTACATTGCGGAGAACCTATACGACAACTATGCGATGTCGATGCTCTGCTACCGTTTCTGCAAGATGGCTGCCTGGCTTCGTTCACAGCCATTTGCTCACGGCGACATCAAGCCGGACAACATAATGGTCCGTCCCGATGGTTCTCTGACCCTGATAGACTATGACGGAATGTTCGTCCCGTCAATGAAAGGCCAGACCTCACCGACAATCGGCACCAAGGATTTCAGCCACCCGCTAAGAACCAAAGATGATTTTGACGAGACGATAGACGATTTCGCCTTGGCCACCATAGCCCTCTCCCTGAAAGCGATCTCCCTGTCCCCATCTCTTTTTGATGAATATGGTTCCTCCGACCGTCTGCTTTTCTCCGCCGATGATTATCGCGACCTAAGCCAGAGCAAGCTTCTGACAGCCCTGAAGCCTCTGATGACCGACTCCGAGCTGAACACCCTCCTGTCCCTCTTTCTCCTCGCCCACGCCACGAATACCCTCTCGATGGACTCGTTCAGGCTCTTCTCTGTCTCTAAACCAGAATGTGTCCCGGTAGTTGACATATCCACAGACGTGACTGACGAAGATTTGGTCGAAGCTATTGAGGATGAATATGGAGTCAAGTACAGCAAAGATGGAAAGCGACTTCTAAAAGCCTATAGTAAACTAAATGGAGAATATCATATTCGAAAAGGTACAATCTGCATATGTTTTTCTGCTTTTGAGAACTGCGCTGGCCTGACAGGTGTCGTGATACCGGAAGGCATTACGGAAATCGGTGATTTTGCATTCTCAAACTGTCCTAGCCTGGAAAATATATTAGTATCGGCAGACAATCCCTCATATGTTTCTATAAATAATTGTTGTTTGTCAAAGGATTTAAGAAAACTCATATTTGGTTGCAGATCCTCGATTATTCCTGAGGGGATCTCTATGATTGAAGAAAGTGCATTCGAGGGTTGCGTTGGCCTGACAAGCATCGTGATGCCGGAAGGCGTTAAGGAAATCGGCTGGGATGCATTCAGTGGTTGTACTGGCCTTACAAACATAGTTATTCCAGATAGCGTTACGGAAATAAATGGGGGTGCATTTTTCGGTTGCACCAGCTTGACAAGCATCGTGATACCGAAAGGCGTTACGGAAATAGGTGAGAGTGCATTCGGGGGTTGTGTTGGCCTGACAAGCGTCGTGATACCGGAAGGCGTTACGGAAATAGGTGAGAGTGCATTCGGGGGTTGCGTTGGTCTGACAAGCGTCGTGATGCCGAAAAGCGTTACGAAAATCGGATGGGGGGCATTCAAGGATTGCACCAGCTTGACAAGCATCGTGATACCGAAAGGTATTACGGAAATAGGAGAGAGTGCATTCAGCGGCTGTACAGGCCTTACAGGCGTCGTGATACCGGAAGGAGTTACGGAAATAAGCATGAACGTATTCAGAGACTGCACCGGCCTTACAGGCGTCGTGATACCGGAAGGCATTAAGGAAATCGGTTATGGTGCATTCAGCGGCTGCACTGGCCTGACCAATATTGTGATACCGAACAGTGTGACTGTAATCATGAGTTCGGCATTCAGCGGCTGCACTGGTCTTACAGGTATTGTGATACCGGAAGGTGTTACGGAAATCGATTGTGGTGCATTCGGCGGCTGCACCAACCTGACAACCATATCGGTATCGGTAGACAATCCCTCGTATGTTTCTATAAATAATTGTTGTTTGTCAAAGGATTTAAGAAGGCTTATATTTGGTTGCAGATCCTCAATTATCCCTGATGGAGTCTCAATGATAGAATGGGATGCATTCCGTGACTGCGCTGGCCTGACAAGCATTAGGATACCAGATAGTGTGACGGCAATAGGGGTAAGTGCTTTTTATGGCTGTAATTTGCCGGAAAGTGTTAAAAAAGAACTTGCTGTAAAGTTTGGAAGTTTTATATTTGACGAATACTATAAATAGGGATTGTCGTTTGTCTTTTCAATTTGAGTGAAGCCACGAACACTCCCATAGTCTCTGCGTCTGACTCATCACAATTGCTTTTTATAATATTGGTGTCCGGTAAAACAGACTTTTGAGGACAAAAAAAAGAAGGACTGAACCTATTTGTAGGAATCAGCCCGTATGCCTTACTTTGTTGCTACGAAACAAACGCAGTAAGGATGGGCAAAAATACTAATTTTACCAGACAGCCGATATAAACTCTCATCTGTTAAAAAGAGTCTGTGCGACGGCCCTTTATCGTGGACACTTACCAGAAAGACATCCTCTGCCTCATTGACAAATATGCCGAAAACGAAAAGCTGTTATATCATTTCAATATAGACGATATATGTAGCTATAGCCCTTCAGTTGAAAAGATGGACAATATGATGCGTTGCCATGGCTTGGTGATGCTATTGAGATGCAGCGAAAAGTTCCAGTCTTATCTGGAGAAGATTCTGCCTTGGTGCAAGCCGGAAGAAACGTGTCTGGTATATTCCCAATATCACGGGTACATAGATAAGCGTGAAGGAAATACAGCTTTTAACCAGAAGTTGTATGACTTTGTAGAACAGTTCCGGGAAAGAGGATGCTTTGTCAAAGAAGACCTTCACACATCCGGTCATGCCTCCAAACAGGATTTGGTACGACTCTGCGAGCAGGTCAACCCAAAAGTCATAATCCCCATCCATAAAGATGAAAAAGCCGATTTCGCCTCCATTCTTTCTGATGAGCTGAGAGCAAGAGTCTGTGAATATGAATACAGTATGGATGGAGTTGATATTTCCCTCGATTCACTATAACGGTTTTACATTTCGTGTTGGTTCGGAGCGAAAAGCGGATCTCTCGTGATATTCATAAGAAATTGATTTTGCGGAGAGAACTTGGTACAGGAGAGGGGTTTCTGGTGTACCAACGGTGGTGAAACGGTGGGTTGGTACAGGGAATAGGGTTTTGGTGTACCGATTTTCGGCGAAGTGAGGACTTGTCGCGGAGCGGGGATATTCATTGGCACAGCAAAAAATAAAAGAGTGACCGGAATGACCAGCCACTCTTTCTTTGAATATGTCAGCGGAACACTACTTGCCGGCGAGGCGGGTGTAGGTGCCGTAACGTACTTTGGCGAATTCCTCGGTGAGGCTCAGGAGCTCCTGGGCTCTGTCAGGGAACAGCTTGTAAAGGGATGCGAAACGAACCTCTCCCTTGAGGAAGTCCTGGAACTTGGTCCAGTCTGGCTCCTTGGAGTCGAGAGTGAACGGATTCTTTCCTTCGGCCTCAAGAGTAGGGTTGTACCTGTACAGGTGCCAGTAACCGCAGTCAACGGCAAGTTTCTCCTCCTTCTGGCTCAGACCCATACCAGCCTTCAGACCGTGGTTGATGCACGGAGCGTAGGCGATGATCAGGGATGGACCGTCGTAGGCCTCAGCCTCCTTTATGGCGTTGAGGTACTGTGCAGGGCTTGCACCCATGGCCACCTGTGCGACATAGACATAGCCATAGCTGATGGCCATCATGCCAAGATCCTTCTTGCGGATCTTCTTGCCTGAGGCGGCGAACTTGGCGATCGCGCCGGCAGGGGTTGACTTGGAGCTCTGTCCACCGGTGTTGGAGTAAACCTCGGTGTCGAGAACGAGCACGTTCACATTCTTGCCGGAGGCGAGGACGTGGTCGAGTCCGCCGTAGCCGATGTCGTAGGCCCAGCCGTCACCACCGAAGATCCACTGGCTGCGGGCAGGGATGAAGTGCTTGTAGTCAAGAAGTTTCTTGCAGTGAGGGCAGTCGGTCTTCTCCATGAGAGGAATGACCTTGTCAGCCACCTCGCGGGTGATCTCACCGTTCTCCTTGTTCTCAAGCCACTGCCTGAACAGTGCCTTTACTTCATCCGGGCACTTGTCGCAGTCGAGGGCGGCGGTCATGAGGTTGGCCACCGTCTCGCGGGCGCGGTCGGAGCCGATCTTCATTCCGAGACCGAACTCGGCGTTGTCCTCGAACAGGGAGTTCTGCCAAGCCGGGCCATGACCTTGGGCGTTGGTGCAATAAGGAGAAGCAGGGAATGACGCTCCGTAGATTGAAGAGCAACCTGTGGCGTTGGCGATCATCATCCTGTCACCGAAGAGCTGTGTGATGTTCTTGATGTAAGGGGTCTCACCGCAACCGGCGCAGGCACCGCTGAACTCGAACAGAGGCTGTGCGAACTGGGAGTTCTTGACATTGGCTGCCTTGTTGACAACAGTGTCCTTGTAGCCTACCTTGGTGGCGAGCCAGTTGAAGTTGTCCTGCTCAGAGTGCTGGTCGAGGGCGGAAACCATTGTGAGGGCCTTCTCCTTCGCAGGGCAGACATCCACGCAGTTGCCGCAACCTGTACAGTCATCCACAGAGACTGAAAGGGCGAATGAATATTCCTTCAGAACGGCCTTGCCCTGTGCCTTCTTGAGTCCGGCAGGAGCCTTCTCGGCCTCTTCGGCTGTGAGCAGGAACGGACGGATGGCGGCGTGAGGGCAGACGAACGCGCAGGAGTTGCACTGGATACACTTGTCTGGATCCCAGCTTGGAACCATGACGGCGACTCCGCGCTTCTCGTAGGCTGAAGTGCCGGCCGGCATCGTGCCGTCGGCGTAAGGCAGGAACGCGCTGACAGGGAGTGAGTCTCCGTTCTGGGAGTTCACAACGTCGGCGATGTCCTTCACGAAAGCAGGAGCGAGGCGATCCTTGTTAGGGGTCTCGAACCTGGCCGAGATCTTCGCCCACTCGGCAGGGATGGCGACTTCGGTATATTCACCGCCACGGTCAACGGCGGCGAAGTTCATGTTCACCACATTCTCGCCCTTGTTGCCGTAGCTCTTCACGATCGCGTCCTTCATGTACTTGACGGCGTCCTCGTAAGGGATGATGCCGGTGATCTTGAAGAAAGCGGACTGGAGGATCGTGTTGGTCCTGTTGCCGAGTCCGATCTCAGCTGCGATCTTGGTGGCGTTGATGATGTAGAGCTTGATCTTCTTCTTGCCGATGACAGCCTTCACGTTGTCAGGGATCCTCTTGACGGTCTCTTCCTCGTCCCAGAGTGAGTTGAGGAGGAGGGTTCCTTTCTCCTTGATACCCTTGAGCACGTCATACTTGCTCAGGTAGGAAGGAACGTGGCAGGCCACGAAGTCAGGGGTGCTGACAAGATATGGAGCCTTGATCGGCTTGTCTCCGAAGCGGAGGTGAGAGCAGGTGTAGCCGCCGGACTTCTTCGAGTCATAGTCGAAGTAGGCCTGGCAATATTTCTGCGTGTGGCTTCCGATGATCTTGATGGTGTTCTTGTTGGCGCCGACGGTGCCGTCGGATCCGAGTCCGTAGAACTTGCATTCGGTCGTGCCTGGCTTCACGATGGAAACCTCGCTCTTGATTGAGAGGGACTTGAATGTCACGTCATCGACGATGCCGATGGTGAAGTCGTTCTTAGGCTCGTTGAGCTCAAGGTTGTCGTAAACGGCGACGATCTGGGCAGGAGTGGTGTCCTTTGAGGAGAGGCCATAGCGTCCGCCGATGATCAGCGGAGAGTTGCTCTGTCCCTGGAACAAAGCCTTCACGTCAAGGTAGAGAGGCTCTCCGAGCGCTCCCGGCTCCTTGGTCCTGTCGAGGACGGCGATTCTCTTCACGCTCTTAGGAAGGACTTTCAGGAAATATTTCTCAGCGAAAGGCCTGTAGAGGTGAACGGTGACAAGACCGTACTTTCTGCCCTTCTTCGCGAGGTAGTCGATTGTCTCCTTGATGGTCTCGGTCACGGAACCCATGGCGACGATGATGTTCTCGGCGTCCGCGGCTCCGTAGTAGGTGAACGGACGGTACTCACGGCCGGTCATCTCGCTGATCTCACCCATGTAGCGGGCGACGATGTCCGGAACGGCGTTGTAGTAGTTGTTCCTTGACTCCACGGCCTGGAAGTAAACGTCTCCGTTCTGGGCGGTACCACGGGTGACAGGAGCGTCAGGATTGAGTGCCCTGTCACGGAAAGCCTTGAGGGACTTCTTGCTGACCATATTCTTGAGCTCTTCCTCGTCGAGAGCCTCGATCTTCTGGATCTCGTGCGATGTGCGGAATCCGTCGAAGAAGTGGAGGAAAGGAATGCTGGACTTGATCGCTGAGAGGTGAGCCACGGCGGCGAGGTCCTGAGCCTCCTGAACTGAACCGGAAGCGAGGAGTGCGAAGCCTGTCTGGCGGCAGGCCATCACGTCCTGATGGTCTCCGAAGATGGAGAGGGCATGTGATGCAAGCGCGCGGGCTGAGACATGGAAGACAGCCGGAAGCATTTCTCCGGCGATCTTGTACATGTTAGGGATCATAAGGAGAAGACCCTGTGAAGCTGTGTAGGTCGTGGTGAGGACACCGGCCTGGAGGGAGCCGTGCACTGCTCCGGAGGCACCGGCCTCACTTTCCAACTCTGTGACACTTACTGTCTCGCCCCAGAGGTTCTTTTTCCCGTGGGCAGCCCATTCGTCAATGTTCTCTGCCATCGGAGAGGATGGTGTGATAGGGTAGATGCAGGCGTTCTCGCTGAAAAGATAAGCGACGTTCGCCACGGCAGTGTTACCATCACAAGTGATGAATTTCTTTTCTTTAGCCATATCGTTAACGTTATGTTAATATATTAGATTGTAGTCAAACCTTCGATGGTGATTCCTTCGGTTCCGGCCGAAATTCTCTTCACCAAGCCTTGCAGGACAGTACCCGGGCCGATCTCCATGAAGTAGTCCGCTCCGTCCGCGAGCATATTCCTGACAGACTGGGTCCATCTCACCGGTGAGGTGAGCTGGGCGAGCAGATTCTTCTTGATGGTCTGCGGGTCTGTGACGGCCTGTGCGCTGACGTTCTGGTAGATCGGGCAGATAGGTTCCACGATCCTGGTCTCCTCGATCGCCTTTCCGAGCTCGACGCGCGCCGGCTCCATAAGAGGGGAGTGGAACGCTCCGCTGACGGCGAGAGGAAGAGCCCTCTTCGCACCTTCGGCCTTGGCTTTCTCACAGGCCTGCTCCACGGCTGTCTTCTCGCCGGAGATCACGACCTGGCCTCCGCAGTTGTAGTTGGCCGGGATCACGATGCCATCGCATGAGGAGCAGATCTCCTCGACCTTCTCGTCCGGCAGCCCGACGATGGCGGCCATCGTCCCCGGCACCTTCTCGCAGCAGAGCTGCATCTGGGTGGCACGGATATAGACAAGACGAAGGGCATCCTCGAAACTGATGGCTTCCGCGGCGGCAAGTGCGGAAAATTCACCAAGAGAATGCCCTGCGACCATATCAGGTCTGAATCCTTCGTAGCACTTCGCCAGAACGACGGAGTGCAGGAATATTGCCGGTTGTGTGACGCGTGTTGCCTTGAGGTCATCCGGCGTGCCCTCAAACATTATGTCAGTGATTCTGAATCCAAGTATGTCATTCGCCTTCTCGAGCAATTCCTTGCCTTTGGCGTTTCCCTCGTAAAGCGCTTTCGCCATACCTGGGAACTGGGAACCCTGACCGGGAAATACGTATGCTTTTTTCATAATACGCAAAAATAAGATTTATTATTGGATTATCCGAATATTAAAGGCTCTTTTATGGCCTTAAAAAACATATTTTTCCGCACAAAAAATATCTTTCCGCGAAAGATTTGCCAAAGATTTGTCAAAAATTCTTGTTTTGCCATTTATTTGTTATTTTTGTAATCTGATTGCGTGAAACCGCAAGAATGATGCCCCTGTAGTCTAATGGATAGAATTTCGGATTCCGGTTCCGACGATTTGGGTTCGATTCCCAACGGGGGTACTGAGTTGGAATCTTCTTCGTTTGAGGAGGATTCCAATTTTTTATTCCCTCGTAATGTGTTGGTTCCCTGAAAGATAATGTCAAGCATCTTGTTGTAGTGGTCGGTTCGATAATTTTTGCCGTCAAATTGGATTTTTTCGGGAAAAATCGAACCAAGGAGCATAATCTTCACATCGGTAGGGGCTGAACGGAAGAACTCTCCAAGATTTCCTATGATGTTGAACGAGTGGTCCAACTTGTCTTTGATTTTCATTTCTTCGTTGAGCCTCAACGCTTTAATCTGATTTTCAAGCCTAGTCTTGTCTGCCTCGTAGCGTTCGATGTTCCTTGTCTTTTCGGCTTTGGAAATTTCTCCATCGAAATAAAGGTCATTAACACGGTATATCCTACTGTTGATGTTGTTGAGTTCAAGTTCGAGATTGTCTGCTTGCTTCTGATTCTCTTTAATCGCATCCCCTCGGACATCGTTAAGAATCTCGTTGTATAGTGCAAGTACCGCCTTGTTCGGCTTTAGTTTGGACGTATAATCAACGAATCCTTTATTGACATCCTCGGCTCTCTTGTTGAAATGCTTGTGGTCTCCTCCACAAAAATAATGGGAAATATATACAAGTTGACTACTTTCTCTGTATCTTACTGACATCAAAGTGATTGCGGATATACGCAAACTCTGTTTGTTAATGGTATATAGCGCCTTCAAGTCTAACCAGACATAATATTGTGTGGATCTAATAAGGCTCAGCATACCTTGATATACCATAATATGCCATAACTCTCAGGTGCGCGAATATACTCACACCTGGAACATCAACTTACTAATTATCAAGCGAATGCTGTTTTAGGTGAGTATGGTTTCTCGCACCTGGAAGCCCGGAACACCAATAGAACGTTCTGTACCGGGGGCGCCGACTTTTAGGTGTGCGAATATACTCACACCTGGAACATCAACTTACTAATTATCAAGCGAATGCTGTTTTAGGTGAGTATGGTTTCTCGCACCTGGAAGCCCGGAACACCAATAGAACGTTCTGTACCGGGGGCGCCGACTTTTAGGTGTGCGAATATACTCACACCTGGAACACCAACTCATTAGCTATCAAGTGAATGCTGTTTTAGGTGAGTATGGTTTCTCGCACCTGGAAGCCCGGAATACCAACAGAACGTTCCGTACCGGGGATGCCGACTCTTAGGTGCGCAAATATACTCACACCTGAAACACCAACTCATTAGCTATCAAGTGAATGCTGTTTCAGATGCGTATTGTTTCTCGCACCTGGAAGCCCGGAATACCAACAGAACGTTCCGTACCGGGGATGCCGACTCTTAGGTGCGCAAATATACTCACACCTGGAACATCAACTTACTAATTATCAAGCGAATGCTGTTTTA
>SAMEA104315420__coassemble_1430_pt1 | contig 10792 bp, 12 predicted proteins | sample SAMEA104315420__metabat2_high_PE_035 | metagenome-assembled genome bin SAMEA104315420 (sample SAMEA104315420) | gut metagenome | biome: Monkey gut; feature: monkey-associated habitat; material: faeces | place: China | collected 2013 | reverse complement strand
ACGATGTTGCCATGCACGGAATCGAACTGGCCAGGGAAGATCTCGCCAAAGGGCTTCTCAGGAATGAGAATGCCGATTCTTTCAGGAAGTTCTTATATGGAAGAGTTTTAAAATCATTCCATACGAAATTGAAAGAACTGGGAAGCGAACCCGGCAGGGCCGTCTTCGATGAGCGGCTCGGGAAGTATTACGAGGGCACGGCCGTAGAGTTCGGCCCAAGGGATGACAACGACGAGCCGTCCGTTCTGGAGGACTTGGACAAGGAAGCCCCTTCAGACACCTCTTCCAAAAGGCCTCCAAAGAAAGCAAACGACGGTGTCATCCTCTATCACTACAGTGCCGAGAAGGCCAAGGCCCTAGAGGAAAGCCATGAGATAAAGATGACCTATGTCAAGAAGATCCGTGAAATCGTCGCCAGGATGTCCCCTGCCGACCAGCGGCTTTTCAACCTGAAGTTCCAGTTTGACTTCTCGGACGAGGATTACAGGATGTGGGAGACGATCAGTGCGCAGAAGCATGTCAAGGATCCCTTCACTAAAATGGCTCACGACAAGTACGGCGTCAGCAAAGATTACGCCAAAAAGAGGATCAGCTTTATCAAGGCCGATATCGTAAAGAAACTAAGCGAGGCTGGGCACACACCGGAGAGTTATCGGCAGCAAACGTCATTGCCAAACACACTTGAATTCCTGCAAGCAAGAAAACCGGCTCCAGCGTTTGACCTTGACATCGAAGGTCTCTCTGAAGCCGATTGCAGGGATATACTGGTGGAGCTATTTGCCTGAGTCACTAAAGAAACCAACTTTGCCTATAGCTGACTGAATAGGGTCATCCGGCTTTTTCCACTCCACATCAAGGATGCCGACGATATCATTAAAAACGGCCATGGCTTTGTTTTGTTCACCCGGGTCATTCTCATAGTCTTTAAAGTCTTTCCAGTAATCTATGCCGGCATCTTCTATTGTCGAATAGACAGTCCAGTTGGAAATGTCCTTATACCGGTTGATCAACCTGGCAGCGCCTGTCCCTGCCAGATTGAACAGTTCGGCCCCATAGCCGAAGCCCCGTGGCCTCGTGCCAATTCTCGAGGCAACATAATGCCTCGCATCTGAAAGCATGTGGCGGATGGAAGGGGATTTGGCGATGAAGGTAAGCATACCCAATTCGGCGAATGAATACTCAAGGGACAGAATCGAAGGATATCCTTCCCCGTTAAAGGCGCTGAAGTATGCGTGCATCATCAACTGGATGAATACGCACCCGAATACAATGTCTTCATTCACGCAGTTTTCGTGCGCGTAATTCCGTATATTGTCAATCATCAATCCAATCTTTGGTCGATGTGTCCCACGCCACCAGTAATACGTTCTCGTATAAAGGCCGAGAATAGGAACCATGTCCTGGACAAACTCGTTTTCCGGTTCCTTCCCTTTCTTGATTTGCCAATACACATAGTCTCGTCTTTCTCCAATCTCGCCCTGGTGCACATGACATGCCTGCCAGTGCTCGCCCCCGTAGAAAACATCACGGAGAGCCTTGTATTGATTCATATAACTCTCCCAAGGCTCAAGCATAGCCTTACTGTCAAGCACATGCACCTCCAACTTAATCTTTGCCCGCAGGTCCTTCAGTTTGGAAATGCCATCAAAAGGAAAGGGTAGATTCTCGATTGTCTCGAAGAGTTGTTCTTGCGAGGAGGTGAGAACGCTGCCGTCCTCTGAGTGGTAATCAAATGCCATACTATCGATCTGCTATGGATTTACCAATTCCCCATCCTTGTCTATATAACTATAACTCCAATTATCGACGACTTCGGGATCAACCGTGATAACACGGGCTATGCCTCTATCAAAAGCGAAAGCTCTATAGAACACAAAAGGGATGACGATTTTACCAGTTTTGTCAATATAACCACACTTGCCTTCCATTTCCACCCAGGTCAAGCCTTCACTAAACTCACCAGCATCGGAATACTTACATGGAATAACCTCGTGTCCAGTTTTGTCTATAAAACCGAAACAATTATTCCTCATAATCCTTGCCAACCCTTCGCGATATCCAGATGCATCTTCATATTGACACGGTATGACTTCACGGCCGCTCATATCTATAAAGCCCCATCTATCACCTCTTCTCACAGCCAAAAGGCCTTCGCTGAAATCGCGCAAAAAATCTATTCCAGAATAAATACAGGGAGTAATCTCGTGTCCGGATTTATCGAATAAACCAATTCTATCCCTCGCATTTACCCCATATAAGATTCCCTACTTTAAAATCTCCTACATAATCATACTTGCATGGTATCACTTCTAGCCCAGCCTCGTCCACGAAACCATATTTGCCATTATGAATTACGCTTTTTAGTTTTATGCTTTCCTCATCCATATTGCGAACATTAAAGAGATTAGTTGATTATTGAAAAAAAAGAATGCTAATATCTTTGTATTAAACAACAATCGGGGTGATAATAAACCCGGGCTCAGCATTGCTCACCATCGTTCTGAATCGCCGAAAGTTGTCCTTGGGCTCATTATCCCTCAATTGAGTGGTGATATAATAGTTCTTACCTTTGTGGTTGAAAGAATATGGTTTGGCATTCTTCCCACTTCCAATACTGACACCCGTAGGATATTCAGACATAAACTTTCCTTTAATGGGTGATATACTGTTGAAAGAGATTCCCGCATCAAGTTTATACTTTATAAACTCTTCAATAACTTGACGCATTGAATACCGACCATCGCCATTGATCTGATAAAAACGGCTTCCCGTCCCAGCCCTTTTTATATCATAACCCAGAATATCAGCGAGCTTCCAAAAATCCTGGAAGCAGGAATTATATCTCCATTCGGTTGTCACCACGATTTTGTCTCCGCCAATGAGGCAAATCGGTTCCCCGACATGAAATCTAGGCTTCGGGCTTTCACCCGGTGTCGGTTTCAATGTGGCTACGTAGGCAGCAACACTTGACTCCGGCTCAATCATATTCATTAGACCTGATGGCATATTGGACAGTTTCACATTTCGATTGAATATGAGGTCCAATCCATCATAAGTAATACCATAATTTCTGTTACAGAAGTGATTTACGACATCCAATGGACACCGCCTCATGCTTTCATGACGTGCAATATAAGTGCCTGTCTTTCTTTCTAGAATATCAAAATAATGTCTGCTTTTCGGAACACTTATTTTGCTGCCCGCTAAGCCAGTCGGGGGAACTGCTGACGAAATGCCGGGAAGAGATAGTGCCGGGACCTTCTTGCCAATTCCCGGTTGTATAATGTATCCCGCATCCGGCTCCGGCCATTCATGCCCCAATATATACCGGACCCCTTCAATGCAGTCTGACGCAGTTTTTTCGTCTGTGCTTTTTTTATAATCCTCGATGCACTTGAAGTAATCCTTCGCAAACCTGCTGACTGTCGGATAGTCTATCCAATTGGAGACAAGTCTGTATCGCTCTATCATTTCGGGTGCACCGCCGGAAGTGTCCGCAAACAGTTCATACCCGAATCCATACTCCCTCGGGCCATAGTCGATCTTCGAGAAGACGGAAGCTTTCGCTTCTTCCAGAAAAACCCCAGGGCCGATGGTCTTGTTTATGAATGTCAGCATCCCATACTCGGCGAAGGCTTCTTCGAGCGGTTCCTTTGCAGGGAAGCCGGCGCTGTTGAACGCATCGTAGTATGCATGCATCATTTCATGGATAAACACAAAACCAAAAACATGCTCCTCGCTGTACCCCTTTTTGCTTGCACAAGCCTCGATGTTGTCTGCAAACAAGTAAACCTTCGGCGCATCACCGTCAAACCAAAAAAGTTTCCGCGAGTATAGGCCCAGGATAAATCGGGACTTTTCAGGATTAAGGTGTTCCTCAATCCATATTTGCCGATCATGAATGTCTTTCTCTGCAAGATTGCTTGCCCTATGGTCCTCGGCAATCTTACGATAGGTTGCTTTTATAGCATTAAACAAGATTTCTCCAAGCCGTTCCCTGTCTGTGACCACAACTGACAGTCCCGTAAGGGACCGGAGATCTTTAAGGGAGGTTAAACCTTGAAAGGGTGACGGTTTGTTTTCGATTGATTCCAGGAATTCCTCTTGGGAAGGACTGAGTGTTACTCCATTATCCGGTCTGTAGATAAAAGCCATGTCGCTAATAGTTAGTGATTTAACATAAGGTTACTGCAAAGTTACGAAAAAAAGCGGAGTTATCAAACTTTAGTAATAAACCTTTTTTCCATATAATACTACAAAGTTACGAAAAAAAGCGGAGTTATCAAACTTTAGTAATAAACCTTTTTTCCATATAATACTACAAAGTTACGAAAAAAAAAGATTTTTTGCTATCAGTTTGTAACTGATTCCAAAACAATGCATCATGGCAACAGCATATCACGGCTCATCGGCCTTATTTGACCGCTTCGACCCCAGCCACCTTCTCTAGGGTGACGGCAAGTTCAAGTTCGGAGTGGGGGCCTACCTCACATCCCGCTACACCACTGCTGCCCATTACTCCGGCGCGACGTCCAGTCCCGACCACTACGTCTACACGGTACAGATCCCGGACCTCACGCCAGACAACCACCTCCGGTCCCTCTCTCCCGTCCATCCGGACATCCTCCGGCGCGTCTCTGAGAGGCTCGGCGTGGAGATCCCCGCTGAGGCCGCCACCAGCGGCAAGTTCTTCCGCAAGTGGCTCGGCAACCTCCTCTCGGGCAACACCGGCACGGTCAAGAAGATGACAGGCTCAGCCTCTCTGGAGGCAGAGAAAGCCGCCTCGGCCTTCCTCCCCACGGTAGGCGTGGTTCTCCTCGCCTGGCCCACGGCACAGACCAAGCCGGAAGCCGGGGACAACTACGCGCTGATGGATTACGGCGCGTTCCGCATCCTCCAGGTGGACAGGGTCCTGCTCGACGACAAGGCCAAGTTCATCGAGAGGTCCCAGCAGACCGTAGCCAAATACTGAAAGAGCCATGCACGTAAGGGAATTCATAGAGAGGAACTACCCGGAGTACTACTCCATCGAGAGATACCCTGCGGAGCGGACCGCACCCTTCTGTAAGGTGGACGCTCCCTGGGGAATCTTCTCCAACTTCGGAAGGACCCCCCTCGTGATCGACGGCGTCGCTTTCGACTGCTCGGAGAAAGTCTTCCAGGTGATGAAGTTCGCGGACCAGGTCTCCCGCCGGGAAGTCTACCTGGCCAAGGGCCAGACCATGAAGATGAAGGCCAAGCACTTCGAAAAAGCCGGCACCGTGAGAGCCGACTGGGGAGAGATCATAGTTGACGCGATGAAGTTCTGCATCGCGGAGAAGTACCGCCAAAGCGCGGAGTTCCGGCAGGCCCTGGAAGAGAGCAGGGGCCTTTTCATCGTCGAGGACCAGACGTCCTTCCCTAAGAAGAATCCCGACACCTGGGGCGCGAAGCTCTCCGGTGACGGGACCCTATATGTCGGACCCAACCTGATGGGCCGGCTCCTCATGGAGCTGCGGGACTCCGGGGGTCAGCTCCGCTGGTCGCTGCCGCGCGACGCCACCCTGTTCCAGGAGTCCCTGAGGGTGCAGCTCCTCCTCTTTCTTATCTCCGGTATCTCCTCCATGGCGTACTCGGGCCGGGCAGTTATGTTTTGGTGAATGATTCCACCATTGAAACACCTGTTTCCTTTACCATCGAACAATTAAAAACGATTGGCGTAAGCAAAAAGAAACAGTAACATTTGATAAGCTGCCCGAAGCGGTAGGTTATCTGACCGAACAAGTCATCGAGTTGAAAAGAATGGTATCGGAACTTCAACCGCCCGCATCAGACAAACACGTGTTGGTTGAAATTGAGGATACTTGCCGTATTATCAGAAAAGCCAAGCCTACCATTTATACATTGGTACGCAAAGGGCTGCTTCCTGCCTATAAGAAAGGAAAAAAACTCTATTTCTACGAAGACGAACTTCTAGCATGGATTGAGAATGGTCGAATAAAAACTTCCTAGCAAACATACGAAGAGATGCTTGCCAATATGCAAGGCGGCATCCGTCATAAGCCCAAATCATCCGTGAAACTTTAATAGGTGTGGTTATGGATACATATTCTATTAATCCGGCATCCATCATTGACGAAGCGGCTGATTTAAGTATGCGACTAACGGGTACTGATTTCCCTGTTAGCATATTCCCTACAAGAATCCAACGTATCATCAGCGAGGTACACGAATGCCATAACTACCCAACCGACTACATTGCCGCAGCTATCCTTACGGCAATAGCAGTCGGCATTGGCAACACGCATCTTGTCCAAATCAAGCAAGGCTGGGTGGAAAGCCCTATCCTATATATAGCATTGATTGGACGACCGGGAGCAAACAAGAGCCATCCGCTCAGCTTTGCCATGAAACCGTTTCTTGATTATGATCACAAACAGAATCAAGAATTTGAGAAAATGCTTGCCAAGTACAATGAGCTTATGAGCATGAGCCGCAAAGAACGTGCGGATAGTGGTGAAGAGCAATTTCCACAGGAACCAATCCGTAAACGCTTCTTGATTTCGGATGTAACACCTGAGGGATTGAGCCTCATTCATGCGCAGAACAAACGTGGTTTATGCTTGTGGGCTGATGAATTATCCGCTTGGTTCAAGAACTTCAACCGTTACAACAACGGTTCGGAAGAACAGTTCTGGCTGTCGGTATTCAGTGCCAAAACATCCGGTACAAGTCCGGCAAAACTCGTTGGAAAAATTACGGCGAACTGCCGAAAAGTCGTTAGAAAAATTACGATGGTATTTGAAAAGTCGTTGAAAAAAGTGTATTTTTGCTTCCAGATAAAGTGTCATACTATGCTGAAAAGGAAAATTGAAGACGATCTCATTGCGTGGAAAAACAAGCCTGGGCACAAGCCTCTGGTAATAATGGGCATCCGCCAGTGCGGTAAAACATATATCTCACGGCACTTCGCTGAGCAGAACTACAAGAATGTCGTCTACATGAACTTCATCAAACAGCCAGAGAGGATCAATGCCTTCGTCGGATCAAAGGATGTGGACAGCATTCTGCTCAACCTATCCGCGCAAATCAAAGGGGTTAAGTTCATCCCCGAAGAGACCTGCCTGATCTTTGATGAAATCCAGGAATGCCCCGAGGCCAGGACTTCGCTCAAGTTCTTCAAAGAGGACGGCCGCTTTGACGTAATTGCCACTGGCTCCCTGCTGGGCGTCCAGGGCTACGGCGATGAGCTCAAGAAACGGCGTCGCAAGATGGTTCAGAAGAAAGATCTGGGAATCAACTCTGTTCCTGTAGGCAGCGAGGACATCATCGAGATGTACCCGCTGGACTTCGAGGAGTTCCTCTGGGCCAACGGTATGAATCCGGATGTCATCGAGGCTCTCCGGAAGTTCTACACGGAGGAAACGCCGGTTCCGGAAGGAATCCACGTGGCCATGAGGCAGTATCTGAACCTCTATGTCGCTGTTGGTGGTCTCCCCGCCCCCATCAACGCATTCCTGACCACCAATAATATGAACGCCGTCAGTGAGGAATACAAGGGTATCTTGAAGGAGTACCGCGACGATATGGTCAAGTATGCTCCGGACAAAGACAAGCCCCATATCCGCGAGTGCTTCAATTCCATCCCCAAGCAGCTGGCCAAGGAGAACAAGAAATTCCAATACAGCAAGGTTAAGCCCGGCGGACGAGGTGAAACCTATCTTGGCTCTCTTCAGTGGCTGGAAGACGCCGGCATTATCTGCCGCTGCTACAATACCGATATCACCGGTCTCCCGATGGAAGGCAATGCCAAAGACAATGTGTTCAAGGTTTACACGGCAGATATCGGTTTGCTCATCGAGATGCTGGGCCCTGGGACCAGGGCGGATATCCTGCAGGGCAACCTGGGAGGATTCAAAGGCGCCATCTTCGAGAATCTGATGGCAGACACTCTTCACAAGAAGCAGCAAAGCCTGTACTACTTCCTGAAGGACTCTGGCCTTGAGCTGGACTTCCTCGTCCGGATGAAAGGCGAATGTGTGCCACTTGAAGTGAAGGCCAAAACGGCCCAGGCCAAGAGCGTCCAGACTGTCTTGAAGCATGCGGACAAATACCATGTGAAACACATCATCAAATTCGGCGACTACAATGTCGGCCGGGAAGGTCAGTTGCTAACACTCCCCAACTACATGCAGTTCCTCCTGGACCTGGAGCCAGAAAAAATCGTCCTCGAACCAATCGACGTGGACGCCGTCAACGCCCTAGCAAAGAAGATCCTTGGCTAATTTGAGAACCCTCCTCGTGCTCTGAAACTATGATGGAACGGAATGAAAGATGTAAGTGTTTACTTTGTAAGCGTGTATTCTTACGATATTGACCCCCTCGAAGAGGGCAGGGCTTTCAAAGAGCAGTCTCTGTTTGCTTGCAAACAGGCAGCAGCATAATTGCAAAGATATTACTTTTTCTTTCTCATCGACTCTCCTTGGTTATGAGTAGCTTTCCATAAGACAGGGACTTCGTATCGTATGGAAAACCGTTCAGGCTTCCTGACTATGGAAAAGGAGGGACGGTTATGATGAAGAAATCCTGCAGGAACGCATTGAAAGAGGCGCTGGATATCTATGAGTCCGCGCTCTATAATATCGGTTGGCGGCCGATAAGATGATGGAGAATATTGACCAGTTCTGGGAAGATGATGACGGGGAGAGGATGCGCAAGGCTAGTAATGCGTACGATGACAGCATCCTCACCCTTGCAGATGCAATACGCTTCGCCCTGGTCACTCCGGATGAATACGATGTCTCCCTCCGGGCACGCACCGAGCGCGTCAACGCCTGGTGCCGGCAGCTGGGCAAACGCAATGTCTGCCTGGTCTCCATCCACACCAATGCTGCCGGCAATGGCAAGCAGTAGATGAACGTCCGCGGCTGGACCTGCTACACAAGTAAAGGGCAGACGGCCGGTGACCAGCTTGCCGATTGCCTGTACCAGGCCGCTGCGCTCTGGCTCCCCGGCCACAAGCTCTGGAAAGACAACTCCGACGACTGCCTCTTCCTGGAATCCGACAAAGGCCGCTGGGCAATCGTCGCCCTGCACGTTGGGGGGATTGTCAATTATATGCTGAAGAGGTAGACTCTCCCCCACCATCAATCCGTCACTTCCATCAGTTCCTGCAATTGATGGAAGTTTCTTATTCCTTGTTGACTTCAGTCTGGTCTTGTTCAGCATTGGGGACTTTGCCTGAATGCTCAACTCCTTCTCCTAGCCATTTCCCGGTAATAACCCAAAGTTCGTAGAACAATAGCCATTCTGATGCCCATGGAACAATTTTGCGTGCTAAGAACATAGAGTCATCCCATTCTCCAAAAGGTCCGTAATGGAGGCAAATCTGCTGCTTCTCCGTGCTGAAAACATGTGGTAAGAATTTCTCGCCTTCAGAACGTTTTAGCACTGGAGGGTCAATCACATAAACATTAGGCCTCTGACCGATTGTATAGTTAATACGAATCCTATATTTGGCGCTATTGGGAGACGGGATGATATCTGTCTCCCATACCAGGTGCCGAAGAGACCGTGACTTCACTTCGCCATCTTGATAATCCTTGCCCAGAATCTGTAGCTGAGCGTTAATTGGAATGGGGGTTCTTTTATTCTTCCTTACCATAGAAACTATGGGCGGCTACTTTTGTTCCTCCTGCGGTTCCAAGCGTTGCTACACCTGCTGCAGCTGTCAGTTTTCCTGCTTTTCTCTGCGCAAGGATTTGATCGCCGTATGCTTTGAACGATGCTTTCGACACCTTCTCTCCAAACAGTTCTTCAAACAAGGCCTGAAGCTTATCCAATCCCTGTCCGGCCGAGGCCATCAACTTATCTACATCAGCCTGCAGCTTGTAGACCCACTTATAGAAATACTCCTCCTTCTTATTCTCCGGCTTCCACCTATCGGCGAAGTTCTCCGAAGGGTTGACAGGATTTCTTACGACACGGTGCCCTGGTGTCCCTTCAATGTAGGACGTCATGTTATGTGCGATGTGATGAAGCGCGCTGAACAAATCTGTAGCGTCGTCGTACGTCCGGGCGGCCAGAGTTGTGATGATAATCGAGATGGGCTTGTCATCCTCGTTACCGTCAAACATAATATCACGGTGACGTTTCATTAACTGGGCCACGCGCTGCAGAGGAGCCTTATTCTCATAGTATTTGGGTACGGGTGCGATTGCTTCTTTAAGATTGATTGTCCGCTGCAAATTTGTCGGACGGTAAGCTATGTTATAGAACCACTTAGCAAGTCCGAACGGATTACTCTTCTGCCACTTATCGGAATCTGTTTCCGTCATATAGTCCGCCCTGGTGTTATCTGTAATACGAATGGCCGTCGTATCAGAGACCTCCAAATCAGAAGAAGCAAGCATCCTCTCCAGTGCAGTTGTATAGCCTTCGTTCACAATACAAGGAAGGACGTCCATGTGATACTTGCCATCAGCATAAATAAGCGTCCAGCAGCGCTTACCCTCTTTGTCCAACATCTTGCGGTACCGGTCCGACTCTTTCAACCTGTCTCCGACTGCATTTTTTGTAGTATGCTGTGTCCAATTAGATGGCTTCTTGGTCAGTTCACAAACAAGGTCAATATCCAAATCGGCATCCTCAGATACAGGTCTTACAGCAGTGCCGAACAGGAATGAGCCCTGTGGCCGGATTTGAGGTGAATAAACACTCAGCGAACTAGGATATTGTAACATCTAAATGTTGCATAAAACTAAAAATAATTGTATCTTTGTTGTATCACATACAGCACGATACGATTATGCCT
>SAMEA104315420__coassemble_1316_pt1 | contig 11620 bp, 9 predicted proteins | sample SAMEA104315420__metabat2_high_PE_035 | metagenome-assembled genome bin SAMEA104315420 (sample SAMEA104315420) | gut metagenome | biome: Monkey gut; feature: monkey-associated habitat; material: faeces | place: China | collected 2013 | reverse complement strand
CCGCTTTTCCTTGAGCGTTACCGCAAGTTCCTGAAAAAGGGCGGAATAGTCCACCTCAAGACTGACAGCCGCTTTCTTTATGAATATTCCAAAGCGGTGGCCGAGCAGAACGGCCTGAGGATTCTGGCAAGCACCAATGACCTTTACGGGACAGGCAGACAGGATTTGTCTGATTGTGCGTTACGTTCTGTCGCTGGTGAATCCGCCATCGATGCCTTGTTCGAGGTGCAGACTTTCTACGAGAGGATGTTCACAGCCCAGGGCTACAAGATCACCTATCTGAGTTTCGTGATAGACCACGATGGCCCGTACATCCACCCCGAGTTCGATTCCGACTACTGGCGATCCGTTGAAGGTCCCCGCCACTTCTCACATCAGCCGGAAAAGAAACGGTAACCGCGGTCACTAAGCCATCTGGTCACTGAGCTTGTCGAAGTGACCGGATGGATGATGCTTCGGCAGGTTCGGTGACCGTCGCGGAGAGAAATTTAAACCTCCCTCCAGATGTAAACCTTGTCTCCGCGCCGGATCTTTTTTCCACCTGGTGTGCGGATGTCATCCGGGAATATTATAGGAATGGAACAAAGTGTCCCTTTCCCCGCCTCGTCCGTTGGCTCGAGATCGACCCGTATCTCGCTGACATTCTGCTCGATCACACCAGTAGTCTCTCCGATGATGAGAATGTCATCACCTTTTCTCAAGGCCTCCGACTCCACCAATACCTCAGCCACCGATATCCTGTCGAACCAGTTGGTGATCTTTCCGCAGTAGATTTTCTTACGGGTGGCGTGGCTACCGTACACATCGCTCCATTCTCCGAGTCTGGCACCTTGATAGTAACCGTCCCAGAACCCTCTGTTGAAGACCTCGGACAACTCCTCCTTCAAAGAGGCCGCCAGTTCCGGAGTGTAACGTCCCTCGCAGACAGCGTCAGCCGCGCGGCGGTAGCACTCCGCCGTCTTTTTGACATATTCAGCGCTCCTTGCCCGTCCCTCGATCTTGAACACCTTCACGCCCGCGTCGATGATCTTGTCCATAAACTCAATGGTGCACAGATCCTTGGGCGACATGATGTACTTGTTGTCGATGTTCAGTTTCGTGCCGGTCTCCAGGTCCGTGACCTCATAGCCCCTGCGGCAAAGCTGGTAGCAAGCGCCTCTGTTGGCCGAAGCCCCGTAGGTCTGGAGGCTCAGGTAACATTTCCCCGAAACCGCCATGCAGAGCGCTCCGTGGGCGAACATCTCGATCCGCACAAGATTACCGGAAGGACCTTTGATGCCCTCGTTCACGATCGCTTGATGGATTTCCTTTACCTGATGCAGGTTGAGTTCCCTCGCCAGCACGATCACGTCGGCGAACTGTGAATAGAACCGCAGCGCCTCGACATTCGACACGTTGAGCTGGGTCGAGATGTGCACCTCCAGCCCGATCTTCCGGCAATATGTGATCGCCGCCATGTCCGAGGCGATGATTGCGTTCACTCCCGCCGCCTTGGCAGCGTCCAGTGCCTCCCGCATAGGAGCCAGATCTTCCCCGTAAAGAACGATATTCAGAGTCATATAGGTCTTGACTCCATATTCCCGGCATATTTCCACAATCCTCGGCAGATCGTCCGGCGTGAAGTTGTTCGCCGAATGCGAGCGCATATTCAGGTTGCCAACCCCGAAATAGACGGAGTCCGCCCCGCCTTGTATCGCGGCGTGCAGGCATTCGAAATTGCCGGCCGGCGACATTATCTCAAGTTCCTTCTTGTCCATTGTCTCTGAATATTATTCCTCAAAATTAGTCCATAAAATCGCCAATCCCAAATTTCCGATTGGCTTTTGTTCAAAACAGCGTTCAAATTCAGATATTTTCACTAATATTGCAGATTGTGGCGGACTAATTCCGTGACACAATGACACTATGCGACTTAAAATAACCCTTGAATATTTCACCTCTCCGGGAGAGGAACTGATTCTGGTTCTCTCCGACGGAAAATCAATAGCGATGGAATATGTTGCCGGAGGACGCTGGGAGGCTTCTTTGGAGATGCCTTCCAAGGCTGCGGCTCTTGAATATTCCTTTGAACTTCATCGTGGCGGGCAGTGTGTGCGCCGCGAGTGGGGACACCATTCGGTCCCTGAGCCTGTGGTTCGACAGGGCTCACCAACCGGCGCCCTTGAAATCCGTGACCGCTGGCAGGACCGTCCCGAGGATTCCCCGTTCTGGACCAAAGCCTTCACCGATGTGATATTCAAAAGAAAGCAAACCTCGCCAAAGCGTTCCGGCAATGTGGCCTTCACCGTTCCGTGTGCCAGAATCCGCAAGAACGAGACCTTGGCGATCACCGGCAGCGGCAAGATGTTCGGAGACTGGAAGAAGTTCGTCCAGTTGAAACCGACCGACGCTCCGCTTTGGAGCGTGACGTTGAATGTCAAGGAGCCTTTTGAGTACAAGTTTGTCATTCTCGACGCGAAGACCGGAACTCCAAAGATCTGGGAATCCGGCACGAATCATCTTTTCACCGAGGTCCCGGCCAACTGTGATTTACTGGAAATAAGGGATATCGTCCCTGAGTTCGAGACCGTTCCTTGGCGTGGAGCCGGCACGGCGATCCCTGTGTTCTCCCTCCGCAGCGAGACAAGCTTCGGCGTGGGCGAGTTCAAGGATCTCAAGAAACTGGTTGACTGGGCCGCGCTCACAGGCCAGGGTATCATCCAGCTCCTGCCGATCAACGACACCACGATGACAGGAACATGGACGGATTCCTACCCTTACAACGCCAACTCGACATTCGCCTTGCATCCGCAGTTCATACATCTGCCTGACGCCGGGGTCAAGGCCGACAAGGGATATAAAGTCCTCCAAAAAGAGCTCAATGCACTTCCTGTCGTTGATTATGAAAGGGTTAACAAAGAAAAGAATCGCCTTTTGAAAGAAGCCTTCGAGGCTGGCGGACAAGAGGTCATGTCTGGAGCGGCCTACAAGAAATTCTATTCCGCCAACAAGGACTGGCTCGTTCCTTACGCCGCTTTCTGTACGCTCAGGGACATCAACGGTACGCCGGAGTTCGGGAAATGGAAAGCCCTTTCTGAATATTCAGAAACCAAGGTCAAGTCATTCTGTCGCAGGCACAAGAGCGATACGGATTTCTACTGCTACGTCCAGTTCTGCCTTGACGCTCAATTGAAGGAGGCTGTTGAATATGCCCACTCGAAGGGCGTGGCCATCAAGGGCGACCTTCCGATCGGAATCAGCCGCACGAGTGTGGATGCCTGGCAATTCCCGCATCTGTTCAACCTTGACTCTCAGGCCGGGGCACCGCCTGACGCTTTCGCTGCCGATGGCCAGAACTGGGGTCTTCCGACCTACAACTGGGAAGAGATGGCCAAGGATGGCTACGCCTGGTGGAAAGCAAGGCTCAGAAAGATGAGTGAGTATTTCGACGCGTTCCGGATTGATCATATTCTTGGATTTTTCCGCATCTGGGAGATTCCGATGGGAGTCAAATCGGGATTGCTGGGACATTTCAACCCTGCGCTCCCGTACTCCGCCGATGAACTCCGTGGTCGTGGGTTCAATCCTGACTCTCAACTGTTTGTGCCGGATCCGCACCGTGATGGATGGTATCATCCACGCATCGCCTCGCAGAACACCGAGGACTACCAGAGGTTAAATGATTCTTTGAAGAATGCCTACAACGATCTCTACAACGATTTCTTCTATCATCGGCACAACGGTTTCTGGAAAGAATGCGCGATGAGGAAACTGCCGGCGCTTCTGGACTCCACCGGAATGCTGGCCTGCGGAGAGGATCTGGGCATGATTCCGGCCTGTGTTCCGGAAGTGATGAAGGAACTGCGCATCCTTTCGCTTGAGATTCAGAGGATGCCGAAGTCTCCTCAGAAGACATTTGACGAGCCGTGGACATATCCTTATCTGTCAGTCTGCGCGACCGGCACGCACGACACATCCACTTTGCGTGGCTGGTGGGAGGAGGACCGAACGATGTCCGAGCGTTTCTTCCATGAGATTCTTCACTGCGATGGGACGGCTCCGTACTTCTGCGAGCCATGGATCTGTGAACGGATTGTAAACCAGCATCTGAACTCGCCTTCGATGCTGTGTGTCCTCCCGCTTCAGGACTGGATGTCCATCGACGGTGAGGTCCGTTACCAGGGCAAGCCGGAGGATGAGCGGATCAACATCCCGGCCATTCCCCGCCACTACTGGCGCTGGAGAATGCACATAACCCTTGAGGATCTCCTGTCCCGCACCGATTTCAACCGTACCATCCACGATCTCATTTCAGATTCCGGACGAGGTTAATTCCCCGCCAATCATGATTTTCGCTCGGTTCCCGAAAAATAGTTGCCTACTATTTTTCGGGAACCAACGTTTTTTGTATCTTTGCCGAAAAATAAGGCGTTATGAAGATCATAGGCTGACGGCGGAGAATTCTCCAAATTACTACGCTCCCTTGAGGAAAGTGACTTTATCTCAAAATTCAGGTATTTTGGAGAACCGCCAAGAAAATCCAGATATCGGCTGATTGACGGCTTCTGCCTTTTCTACAATTATTTTTGCAACCGTAAGAATACGGACGATGTTAGTTACTGGCAGCATAATCAGAATAGCCCTTCCGTGAATGCGTGGAGAGGATATTCTTTTGAAAATGTTTGTTTTGGACACATCGCTCAGATAAAGTCCGCATTGGGAATCTCAGGGGTGCACACAGAGACATATTCTTGGATTGGAGCCACCTCTCAGATGGATTTGCTCATAGACAGGGATGACCGTCTCATCAACCTTTGCGAGTGCAAATATTCATCAAGAGATTTCATTATTGACAAGGAATATGATGCCAAACTTAGAGAGCGTCAGGCTTCGTTCATTGATGAGACAAAAACCAGAAAGTCAACAATGCTGACCCTTGTCACAACATTCGGGTTGAAATACAATGAATATTCAGGGCGTTTCCAGAATGTGATAACCTCAGATGATTTGTTCAAGTAAAGTCGCTGGAGAATGCACATCACCCTTGAGGATCTCCTCACCAGAGCAGACTTCAACCGCACCCTCCATGACCTCATCTCTGATTCCGGAAGAGGTTAGACATCGGTTTAAGACGCTCAAGAAAAAGAAATTCCCGAATTTTGCACGTTACCAAAATTCGGGAATTTCTTTTTCTCTGAGCGTTAGGATTAGACGTTAATAATGGCATAGGCCTTAAAAATCTTGTCACAGAGGTTGAATATTCGTAAATTTGATGTCTTAAATACAATTATTCAGTATGGCAAACATTGGTAACCCTTTCACTCCTGTCGGGAAAAAGGTGGTTCTCTGCGGCTCCGGGGAACTCGGAAAAGAAATCGCTATCGAGCTTGAGCGCTATGGCGTGCACGTCGTGGCGGTGGATAAATATGCTAATGCTCCTGCTATGCAGGTGGCTCAATCATCACACGTTCTGTCAATGCTTGACGGGGATGCCCTTGCGGAGATGATCGAGAAGGAGAATCCGGATCTGATTATCCCAGAGGTGGAAGCGATCGCGACTCCAAAGTTGATAGAGCTCGAAAAGAAAGGCTATACGGTCATCCCGACAGCCAACGCCACTTACCTGACAATGAACAGGGAGGGCATCAGACGTCTTGCGGCAGAGGAACTTGGAATTCCAACCTCAAAGTATGAGTTCGCCCAGACGGAGGACGAATTCAATGCAGCGGTCGAACGGATAGGTTTCCCGTGTGTGGTTAAGCCGGTGATGAGTTCTTCCGGTCACGGCCAGAGTGTGGTACGTAATGAGTCTCAGGTCGCCGAAGCTTGGAAAATTTCCCAGGAGGGCGGACGTGCCGGTGGCGGGAAGGTCATCGTTGAGGGCTTTGTGGATTTTGACTATGAGATCACTCTGCTGACAGTCCGTCACTGCGCAGGAACAACTTTCCTCAAGCCTGTGGGGCATCATCAGGTTGATGGCGATTACCGTGAGTCCTGGCAGCCTCAAGGGATGAGTGCGGCGGCGGAGAAGAAGGCCCAAGAGATCGCGGGAAAGATAACTGACGCTTTGGGAGGCTACGGAATATTCGGAGTCGAGCTATTCGTCAAGGGTGAGGACGTGATATTCAGTGAAGTCTCTCCAAGGCCGCACGACACCGGAATGGTGACAATGATCTCGCAGGACATGTCTGAATTCGCACTCCATGCCCGCGCGGTTCTGGGTCTTCCTGTTCCGGAAGTACGTTTCTACGGACCGTCCGCTTCGAAGGCAATTGTCGTCGAGGGCGACACAACTGAATATGAGTTTCAGAATGTTGACAAGGTTCTTGAAGAGCCCGGAGTGCAAGTCAGATTCTTCGGGAAACCGGAGATCAGAGGGCACCGCCGCGTCGGTGTCATCCTCGCCACGGACGAGACGGTTGAGAAGGCACTCCAGAAAGTTGAAAGGGCATATTCAAAACTCAAGGTGAAGGTCTATTAGAAGCATCATCAAGGAACCGCTCAGGCGAGCCTGCTGAGGATGTCGTCCCACACTTGAAGCCGATCGGTCTCATTGAGGATTTCGTGGCGCATTCCCGGGTAGAGATGTAGGTCAGTGTTCTTGTAGCCGACTTTCTTCATTAAGTCAGCAGCCTTTCCGATAGACTTGTCTGAGATCCGGCATGGGTCCTCGGCTCCGGAGATGAAATGTACCGGAAGATTTGGTTTAGACATATTCCAACCCTTTGGATTGTAGCAATCCTTCATCAGATCCAAGAGGTTCTTGAAACCGTTGACTGTGAATGTGAACATGCAGTAAGGGTCTTTGTGGTAGGCTTCCAGAGTGTCCTTGTCGGAGCATACCCATGCGGATGGATAGCCCTCATCCCCAAAAGGCTTGTTGAAGGAGCCGAACGACAGATTCTGGAGAAGGGGGGAACGGTAATGCTCTCCTTTGAACAGCCCGATCAGGCTGGCCAGCAAGCGTCCCGCGCCGCCGGCCGGATTGTAGCTCGGGCATCCGCAGACGAACAGAGTGTCGATGCTGTCATCGTAACGCTTTGTGAACGAGCGCACAGCCATTGACCCCATGCTGTGTCCGAATAGCGTATATGGCAATGCTGGATAAGATGCCTTGATCTCATTCTGAACCAGTTTGATGTCCTCCACAAGAGCCCTCCATCCCCCTTTGTACATATACCCGAGATCCTCTTCGTTGAGCACGGTCTCTCCGTGCCCCCGATGGTCGTGGATGGCGCAGACGTACCCGTGCGCGGAAAGATATTCCATGAAAGGAATATACCTCTCCTTGTGTTCGCACATTCCGTGAACTATCTGCACAATGCCTTTGGGCTCGCCGACAGGCTCGCTGATGAGCATCGCCAACCGCAACCCGTCCGAGGACGCCTCGATTCTCCGCTTTAGCATATTCATTGATTTTTTATAACTTTACATTGCCAAAGATAATGAAAATGAACAAGCCGGACAACATTGAGAAGTATCAGGGGAACTATTCCGAAAGCGGTTTTTGGAACAAGGTGAAGAAAGTAGCCTTGAAGGCGGGTGCCAAGGTCATCTATGTGGCTTTGATCCTTTACTATGAATTGGCTGATCCGAATGTCAGCCCTAAGGAGAAGGCGATCATCATCGGAGCTCTGGGCTATTTCATTCTCCCGCTCGACCTTATTCCGGATGCAATCCCGGTCTTGGGCTTTTCTGATGACCTTGCCGCTCTCGTGGCCGCCTACGGTTATGTAAAAGGGCATTTGACTCCCGAGGTCAAACTTCGTGCGCGGAAGAAGTTGTGCGAGTGGTTCGACATCGATGACGGTACTTCTTTGGAGCCGGATGACCAGTAAAGTCTCGTAATGGTGGCGAAATCTAATATACGCAAGACATAACATTGAGATAGAGTATTCTGACAGTAGCGAAATATTCATAAAATGCCGCAGTCGTGATGCTGTTGGCACCTGAATGCCGCGAAAAGCGTTGAATATGCTCCTTTGGTGGATGCGTATGATGGTGTTGTTGCCTGAGGTGACGGGGTAGCGAATAAGTCGATAAATCAATTTAATAATTGTCAATAGGTCGAATTTATTTGTAAATATGGGGATAAACTCTACATTTGTTCCGAAAATTACAATAAAATTCGACTAAATGAAAAGAATGATTGTACTTGCGGCCGCTATTTGCACCGCCGCTTTCACCGCCAAGGCCGGCGGCTATGTCACGAACACTAATCAGAATGTGGCTTTCTTGAGGAATCCTGCCCAGAATGCCGTCATAGGAGTTCAGGGAGCGTATTTCAACCCTGCCGGAATCGGTTTTATGGACAACGGTTGGCATCTGGCGTTCGATGTCCAGTCGGCCTTGCAGAGAAGGTACACGACTTCCACCTACGAGCCGCTCAAGTACGGCGTGGACAATGAGGGAAGAGGCTATAAGAAGTACACGGGCAAGTCTTTCGTGCCGGCCCTTCCGCACCTGAGCCTCGCGTTCAAGCACGACAATCTGTTCGCCTCCTTCCATTTCGGAGTCGTGTCGGGAGGCGGAAAGGCGAAATACGACCAGGGACTCGGCTCATTTGAGGCTCCGGTCGCGATGATTCCAGCTCTGATCAATAATTTGGCTGGGACTCAGATGGTTACCGGCTATGATGCAGACATCAATCTTACCGGAGAGCAGTACAACTTCGCCGGCCAGCTGAACATCGGTTATAAGATAGGCTCGAAGTGGAGTGTCTCCGCCGGCGTGCGCCTGAACTACATCTCCAACTATTATGTCGGAAGCCTGAGGAATATCCAGTTGCAGTACGGAGGCCAGATGCTTCCTGCCGCCAATGTGCTGGGCGCGGCGGTGTCAGCGATCTCCGGAGGACTGATCCCGACTGAAACCGCTGTCGGAATGGTCGGCGGACTTGTAAGCGACAAGGAACTTGACGCGCATCAGAAGGATATCGCCTGGACACCGATCCTGTCCGTGGACTACAAGACCGGCCGGTTCAACTTCTCCGCGCGCTACGAGTTCAACACGAAAGTGCGCCTGAACAATGACACGAAGGCTAACACCACAGGAATATCCCAGTTCGATGACGGCAAGGAGATCGCCGCCGACATCCCCGGCAACATCAACATCGGTGCTGAATATTCAGTGAAGCCGAACTTCCGCGTCGCCCTCGGCGCAAACTACTATTTCGACAAGCAGTCAAAGCAGTACAACAACGAGACGGACTTGAACGATAAACAGAACTATCTGAAGCACAATTCCTTCGAGATTCTCGGTGGCCTTGAGTATGATCTCAGCGATGTAGTGACCCTCAGTATCGGCGCCAACAGCAGCACGTTCGGTTTCGGCAACGACGCGAAATACATCTCCGACCTCAGCTACACCACCAGCTCCATCTCGGGCGGCCTTGGCGCAAGGTTCAACGTCAACCCGAAAGTCGCCATTGATTTAGGAATATACAAGACTTTCTTTATGCACTTCACCAAGGAGCAGGCCGATTATGGCGGAAACGGAGCCCTTATCGCCGCGAAACTCTCCCCGGTCCTCGGCCAGCTGGCCCCCGCTGTTCCCGGCCTTGCCGAAAAGCTTGACATCAAGAATCTCCAGATTCCCGGCCAGGACGACTTCTACCGCACCAGCATCGTCGGCGGCATAGGAGTGACGTTCAAGTTCTAGTGAATCGCCCTTCGGAAGCCTCCCGATCCGTAATCTTGCCCTTACTTCCTATGACGGAGGAAAGGGCTTTTTCTATCTTCCGCACGATCGATTCTTCTCCGGCAAAATCCCAATTCCCCGGACAAACCGATAATATCACAGCGTTTCTCCGGTAAAAAGCCGTTTCGGTGGATATTTTTTTGACGCAAGAATTTAAAATGGACCAAGTAAGAAAGACCATCAGTAATGCGACAACTTTGAGTACAACGTTCATCTCGAAAAAAAGAACGATAGGTTACTCCTCCGTGTAGAAGCGGATGATCCGTTCGATGGCTCTTTGGCAGACCGGACAAAAAGCTTCGGCGGTGTTGGTCCTCATCCGGCAGTCCTCGCACGGGCGCCAGACGCCTTTCGTCTGGTAGCCGCCGCCTTCGACAAGGCCCACGACTCCCTGGTCGTAAAGATCCTTCCACTTGCTCTCGAAGTTCGCTTTGGTGGTGATGTTCTGCTCCCAAGGCTCGATGTCCGGGTAGTAATACTCAACATACTGGTCATCGTAGGCATATTCATCGGTCAATCCGCCGAAGCTGTGGCCGAACTCGTGGACGACCACCGGGCCGAAAAGTTTGTGGTGGGCGGTCGTGAGTGTGTAGGAATTGTAGATGCCTCCGCCGCCGTAAGTGTCAGTGTTGGCGAGGATTATGATGTGCTCGTAAGGGATTCCGGCAAGCGCGTCGTGCATCTTGAACAGGTGCAGGGTCGTAAGGTAGCGGTCGGAATAGAACGTGTCGAAGTGCGAGTCCACCGCCGTCTTTTTCCACAGTCCCTCACGCGGCACGCTGACTCCGCTGTCCTCGGAAGGAGACGCGACCGCGACGATGTTGAACCGATCCTTCATCGACTTGAACGGCTCGTGACGCAGAAGGTTCTCCACCGTGCTCTCGGCGTCCTTGAAGAATATGTCCATCTCGCCCTCGGTGTATCCTTCCGCAAGGATGGCGATGTCGATCTTATCCTTGGAATCACCGCTGTCCAGCAGCATTCTTGTCTGCGGCTTTCCTCCGACAGGCCTGATCAGAATGTCCTTAGGGTCAACCGGATGCGTAAGCTTTGCCGCCACATTTTCGTGAAAGTCATAGAGTTGCACGGTGATCTCCGCCGGGGCCGCCGGCATCGGCACAAGGAACACGTTCTCGAAACTTCTGCGGACTCTCGTGGCCTCTTCTGTCGCCTGCCATTCCTGGAACAAGGTGCAGAATGACATCCTGTAAAGTGTGTCGCCCGTAGCCTTGTCCGTCATCGTCAGCTGTCCGTTACCCCGAAGCGGCACCTCCTTCATGTTCGTCCTCCTGCCGTGCCACCCGTCAAGGCTAAGCAGCTCGGCCACGGCGATGTCGCAATCCTTGTCCGACCCTGTGAATATGTAGTCGATCCTCAGGGTCTTATCCAAAAGCCTCCCGTCAGAGAACGAGTCGGCGCTGATTCCGTTGGTCAATCCTGGCAGCACTGCCGCCAATGCAATCAGAAATATTCTTCTCATCCGTGTCATTATTAATTAGTCGTTAAAAAATCAGTGCCCTATCTTATGTGATCTTTTGGGTCTATATTCCTTTTCTCATCAGTTATGTGTCACCGACATATTCCTTCTTCAAAAAGAAATCCACCCTTGAAAATCTTTGCCAGATCTTCGGAAACTTATTTTGCCGCTTCCTACCAGACCAGCACATCTCTTGACGAATTTAGAAATTTTTCTGAATATTCGGAAATATATTCATTGCCATTTCCCCCTATTCCGACAGTCGCGAATATGCCCGTAATCGCTGATCTCAAAAAAGGCAGGGATTCTCTTCGGCCGGCGACAGTCGCGAATATGCTCGAAATCGCTGCCGTCAGGGTGCAAATCAACCTCGACTGTTGCAAATACTGCCCAAAGTGCTGCCGTCGTGGATTAAGAAGCTGTTTTGAATTGTTTGAAATGTTCTTTGAGGTGAAAAATCTTCAT
>SAMEA104315420__coassemble_1145_pt1 | contig 12810 bp, 16 predicted proteins | sample SAMEA104315420__metabat2_high_PE_035 | metagenome-assembled genome bin SAMEA104315420 (sample SAMEA104315420) | gut metagenome | biome: Monkey gut; feature: monkey-associated habitat; material: faeces | place: China | collected 2013 | reverse complement strand
CGCCGCCAGATTACACAACCCCGATTATGTTAACTGTCTCCGTCAGTGCGAGTTCGACCCTCCTACCTCCGAATCCGCTCCGTCGGGGCGGCTGGCGACAATGAACTCCCTTCAGGGGCCAACGGCCTCCAGGCCCGTCAGGGAGTTCAGGACTTCCGGCGTGCGGTGCGAGCGTAGTTCTTCAATTTCAGCATTGCCCGGACTCTACCCTTATCCCTTGAAAGACTGTCGGAAGTCCAAAGAGTCGCCAGCCTTAGCAGCACGACTGCGGGCCTTCTCCGTGATTTCTTCAAGTCTTCGAGCGGAGCTCTCTACTTCAAGAAATCACTACGTCGGCAAGGTATCGGCTTTCGCCGATGTGTCAATTGATCGTTCGCATCCGCTCACTATATGTCAGCGGTATTGCGGAAGACGACTGAGCCTGTAGGCTCCGTCCACTTCCGCAATGTCTATTTGGGAGAGGCTCGTTCATCCACGCTTCACAGGCCTTACGGCCAGAGAAGCGCGGCTCGCCACTCCCTATGGGCAGGACAGGCACGGACTTCATTACGCTGACGCTCCATTACGCCCGCACCAGACCTGCCGGAAAAGAGGTAAGGCTTCGCCTTGTGTCCTTTGACGCTCTCTTCATCCTCCCCGGAAGTGTCGTCCACTACGTTCCCGACACACCCTTCGAGGGCGAGCGGAAACGCGAGACTGCGGCAGACGGTGTTCCGCAACCCTCCTCACCGTCAGTCTCAGACTCGCAGAGCGGAATCGCTCCGTTGTCTCTCCGCTCCCTGATGTGCCGGGCCTAGACGCTCCAGGGGCTTCAGTTCCTTCGTTGCGGCTACGGGATTTCCGCCGACTGCGCCGAGCCCTTCGGTCTCGTCTCCGTTCACGGCTCCAATCCCTCCGCCTACACTCCGTCACTCAAGCCCCTTCCGCCGGCCCGGCTCTCACGTCCGAAGATAGTTGCCATTCTACCATAATTCAACCATCCGTGCCAGAGCCGGAAAGACCGTCATCTCTCGCCTCGACCGTCGTACCGTCCGGCTCCTGCCGCGCCTGTCGGCTTGCCTGCTCACTCTCCGGAAGACATAAAGAACGATGCTGGCGCATCGCCCTTTCCGACTTCCTCCGAGTCGAGCGGAAGGATATCCGCACGCTCCAAGGTCAGTGCGTAATGGAACTACATCACACGCAAAAAGTTTAGACAAGAAACATATTCATAGGTAAGAGGAAGTACGTGAGTGCTTCTGCAACTCGCTTTATCAATATTACATTCCAATCCGATATATTGGTGATCGTCATCAGTATGCTATATGCCACCTATGTGGTTAAGACTTGTAAAAACACTTCCAAACAATGCCAAGATTTCATCCAAATACTGTTATTACTGACTGCTGGTCATCAGTAGGCAACATCACGTTCTATCACAGGAACGGAATCTGCTATTCCCGGAGCAAGGCTTATTCCGAATTTTCAGGAACTGAAGGACAACTGGAGCAAAAGGAACTTCATCACAGAGCAATACTTGCGTGGCAGAGATTACCCGCCAAACAACAGACAACGTGGAGGAAGTTCGCTGTAGGCATCTCGTCTCATCGTCCGCCATTCGGTGACGGAAATCATATCAGCGGCTACAATCTTTTCGTATCGGCATACCACGGCTTTGCCCAGCTTGGAAATGAGCACGTGCCTGTTCCGAGGAGGTTCGAGCCGTTCCCGATTTTCAGCCTTGATTTTGTCGGATGTTCTATGGTTTCGCTATTTGATATGGAATTGCGGTTCAGACTGACAGTATGCGGGCCAAATGAGCCGTCAAGATACCGAGTGCTCGGCAAAATTCAGATCGAGGCTCCTGGCGTAGGACGCAATCCTGGTAAGATGAGGAATTGTCTGTCAGCATCAATCCCAACCGGAGCCGTGTCAGAGATAATGTTCAACGTCCCGCGCAAGCGGTTCGATATTGATATGTTTCAACTGCACATCAGATACTTGCTGTTGGGCACTAAGACCGGCTACCGCTCGCAACATCACTCACTTTCAGCATTGTCTACAATTCTGTAAGACGGATCCTCCTAAAGGGCGTTTTTCGTGTCAGGGTCATAGCAATATAAAGTATCAAAAAGTAATCGAAACCATATCTGTTCCAATGGTTTACATTGTAGTTATCTTAGCTTCGTATTTCAAGGAGATAAGATAATGAAAGCACTTCCGTCAATATCGTTCAATGGGTTCAAGGGTTCCGCAGGGGACGTGACTGCCAGGGTGTCGAAAGGCCGTCAGGTTCTTTCGTCACGCTGTCAGCATTCGCACGTCAAGACGGAATCGCAGGCTATCAGCAGGAACAGGCTTTCATCCATATCAAGGTCGTTCCGCAAACTGAGCGATAGCCAGATGAAGGAATGGGCTGCCCTCGCAGAAAGGATGAAAGGCATCTCGACATTCGGCAAGGCGGCGGAGCTGACTGCTCACAATGCTTTCGTGCGGATCAACACGAACAGGGCGCTTGCAGGGATGCCAATGCTGGAGACCGCTCCGGTCTATACTTCGGATGTCCCGGAGGTGGACTATGACGACTTCTGGGTGACACCTGACAGAATCATATTCGTGGGGCTGAACCAGCCTTCTGAGCATCATCGGCTTGTCGTCAAGATGTCGCAGACCACGAGCACCGGAGTATCTTCCGGATGGAACAACACGGTCATCATCACTCCTGCATTGTCCCCGGATTGGGGCGATGCCGACATTACGGAGGCTTATATTGACAGAATCGGTTTTGCTCCGGTTGTCGGGCAGAAGTATTTCCTGTCATTCTGGTGGATGGACACGGAGACAGGATTCACGGGAGAGTCGATGGCCGTCTCCACGATTTGCGGGGAGCTGTCAAATGTGAACAAGGAACTCTATAAGGTTCGTCCTCGCGTGAACTTCTCTGATGCGGTTTCTGACGAGACATCTCCGTTCAAGGATATGAGGCTGGAACTTTCCGGAAGTCCGGTTATGGTGACATCCTCGGGAGAATACGGATTCCTCGGCAACGGTTCTTATATGTACATTGATTTCAACGATGAGGATTTCCCACGCAATGAGGTGGACTGCTTCCTGATGGGAAGAGGATTGGGAAAATGCAAATACGAGATTTCGTGCATCGAGCACTCCGTCAAGCCGCTTTCCGGCGTGGACGGATACAGGAGACGCATCGCAATATCGAGAAGAGGCGGACAGTATCTGAGGGAGTTCGAGGTGTTCGGCACTGCGGCGGATTTGGCTGTGAATGTAATCAGAGGATGATGAATATGAAGGCATTGGGCAACAATTTCGGGGTAGCGGAGATTGAGTTCCGTTCCTGGCAGGATAAAGGGCTGGTCATACTCAATGGAGTGGTCAGCATTGACACGGAGAACGAATCGTATAAGGCAGCGGAGGTGCTGGAGATTACGGTTCCGGATATGAGCATCAGCCGGAGTGCGGTGACCGCCGTGTTCCTGCGGTCTTCAAAGGCGGACGGCGCAAGCACGATTGTGAAGTCCTGGATAAAGGACGTGCGGACTATATGCGTGGAGAAGCTGCCGGAGTTTGACGAGTTCGGGCCTCTGACATTGTATTTCGCATCGGCTTATGTGACTCTCGGCCAGAGGATGGACTGTCCTCAGAACACCGTCATCAGGCCGGCAATCGTGAATGGAGTGAGCGGAATCCAGTCGGCTTCCGACACGAAGGCCGTAGTCACCGACAACTGGTGCTACCTGTATGTCTGCTTCAACAAGTTCGCAGGAGCGGAGTATCAGGATGCCTTCGAGTGCTCGGTAGATGGACTTCCGGAGAACATCGACATCACGTTCCCGGTGGTGACTGCGAGCGCATATTCCTACACTTTTGGCACTCCGACCTCGCTCTGCCGTCTCAACGGAAGGACGCTTTCCTGCGATGGACGGCTTGCGTTTGGAGAGGGGTTCAATCAGGGAGACTTCATCAACATATTCATTGTAAGGAACGGAACTGACTCTAAATTAGAGAATATCAGCCAATAATAGCAATACCATTGTTCAACCATTTTAATATCATTTCGTTATGAAGTACATTCCATCAATCGCCTTCGAGGAGATGTCAGGCTCGGCGAAGGGCGTGACCGCGGCAAAGGTCCGTGGGCGTAAGTACATCCGCAACCGTGGCTACGGCGGAGGTTTCAAGACGGCTGCTCAGTCTTCCGTCAAGGCCATCTTCAAGCAGCTCTCGCAGGGCTGGAAGGGGCTCACCAACGCGCAGTTCCTCGCGTGGAACGCATTGGCGAACACGCAGAAAGGCAAGTCTGTCCTCGGCACGTCGAGCAAGATTTCCGGAGCAAACCTCTATTCGAGGCTGAACTTCTGGATTGTTAAGGCCGGTGGCGCGGCTCTCACGACCCCGCCGGTACTGACGGGTGTCGATGCGCCTTGCGAGGCTGACCTCTCGCTGACCGCCGCTAACTTCCATTTCCAGCTGCCTGACCCTCCTGCTGAGAAGGACGACCTCCGACTGGTCATAATGGCATCCGCTCCGCAGAGCAAGGGAGTCACCAGGGCTTACAGCAAGGCGGTATCTATCGGTTCACCGAGAGCCATCGTCGATGACCAGATCGACATCATGGCCGACTACAAGGCCGTTCACGGCGAAGTCACAGAGGCAGCACCTAAGGTGTTCCTGAAGTATTTCTTCATCAACATTAAGACTGGCGAGAAGTCCGGCGAGATGCTCGGGGAGATTTCGCTGTAGGCACCGTTTAGTTCATCATCGCCCCGTCACTTGGAATTGTCGCCAGAAATGGCTGACTCCGGTGGCGGGGCTTTGTTAAATCAAATCATTATGACAGCATCAATTAAAGCATACGACCTCATCAAGAGATTCGAGGGTTTGAGACTTGAAGCGTACCATTGCCCGGGAGGAGTTCTTACCATAGGTTATGGTCACACAAAAGACGTTCGACCAGAGATGAAGATAACCACCAATGAAGCCGAAACATTTCTTAAATCCGACATTGTCGTAATTGAAAGCCAACTGACAACATTGAATTTGAATCTGGTGCAAAATCAATATGATGCACTTGTGTCATTCATCTTCAATGTCGGTTTCTCCAATTTCAAACAATCAACTTTATTGGCGAAAATTCGCATCAATCCAAATGACAACTCAATTATGGATGAATTTCTTCGGTGGGTATACGCTGGAGGAAAGGTTCTTTTCGGACTTCAACGGCGAAGACTTGCTGAAATGAAGTTGTATTTCTCAATTAATTAGGACACTTCAAATGATTACATCTGATATACTTGATTTCATAGGCACCACCATACTGCCGATAGTAACTGCCGGCGTAGGTTGGCTGTTCGGCTGGCGAAAACGGAAGAATGACTTCCTGCAAGATCTTCAAGCCTCAATCAATCTTCTATCCGCGGAGAACAAACGGCTGTTGGAAGAAATCACTAACGCTAATGCTGAGATTGTGGCGGTCAGGAAGGAAAACGAGGAGCTGAAGGCTTCTGTCGATAGGCTCTGCACGGAGAACTCGCAACTAAAAGACGAAGTTAGACAGTTGAGAGAACAAGTAGCAAAGACAAGAAGATAATCGAGCACAAAAAGCATAATGAAACGAATCTTCATACCGGCAGCGGCTTTGACGCTCCTTTCCAGCTGTTGTCCGAAACTCTATCCGTACAGGACGGAAAACACCGAGCATGCAATCACTGTTACCGAGACTATCAGAGACACAGTCATCCAAGTCCAGCCGGACTCATCCATCGTTCAAGCTCTGATTAGGTGTGACTCGACTGGTCAAGCAAGATTGGAGGAAATCCGAACATTGAAAGAATCCGCAAGAGTCCGGCAGACATTGGCGTTAAAAGGCAATAAACTCACGGCAAAGTCGGTCGTGGACTCCATGGGAATATATCTGACTTACAAAGAAAGATACCGAGAGGAACAGAAAGCCCAAATCGTCGAGACCGTCATCGAGAAGGAGGTTAATGTCCTCAAATGGTGGCAGAAGTTGTTAATGTCTCTTGGCCTTGCATTCATTGTCTTTATAGCAATACTTACCGTGTTTAAGTTATCCTGATTATACAAGGTTCCGAACTGGTTCATCAAGACCTCAGAACAGAACTCATATAAAAACATTGACTCAATGGCGGAATTACTAATGACAAGGTTCTGTATGGAATCTTCACTATTTCCCGAACCAGCATTTTGAAGATAAAAAGTCGCTATTTTACCATAGGAAAAGCATTAAAATTCATAGAAAAATCACTAAATTTGCAACAAGAAGTTAAGACACGAAATTGATAGTTCTTAATGCTTTACATTCGATACCCATTGGCTTTCCGTACCCCATTTGTACCGCCAATAAGTTAAAAGTTTGATATTCAAGAACAACTATTCTCTGCATCGGGAAGTGATACGGAAATAGTGTTTTACCGAGGGACCGGCTCCGGACTTTTTGAAACAGTATCTCCGGAGGAACAGGCACTTCTCCTGCCCAATGGAGAGTTTGCGGTGAGAATACAGTTTCCACTCTGGAAAAGAATGCTTTTCAGCTTGGCTGGTATGAAATACGACCGTATGGCCGCACGTAAAGGGCAGCACCATCACTTCATATTTGTGCATGAAAATGGTGAGGGTCGCCATGAGAGTCAAGAAGCGGCTCATGAAGAAAGGCCTGAACAAGAAATACTCCTTCAAGCAAGTGATGTCATACCTTGACTCCTACCAGATGGCAAGAACTTCCGTCAGCGGCAGCTGGCAGCCTGTCACGATGCTTTCATATATAAAGGAACTCGCCGATAAATTGGGTGTATAGGGTACAGAAATGGGCATTCTTTATTTAACATTAATCTTTTTTGAATTTGATGAGGCAGTCGTAATAAACCGACATCATGCCGCTCCAGTAGTGCCAGTCCTCCGGGTAGTAGGTATGCTGGCCTTCACGGACACGTGAGACAATTGTCAGAGTATACTCTTCGCATTCGGCCGTCACGCCGGCAGGATTGGCGTCGTAATTCTCCGAGCCGTCGGGCTCTTCCACATCGATATACCACAACACGCGTTCCTTGAACGGGCTGTCCATCCTGGCACGGTCGTCAAGGTAGTCCATCAACGTGAATCCGGTCTGGTAACCCGCCATGTGCTTGTTCGCCGCGTCAATCTTGCGGTTGATCGCTTCCAGGCTGTCGCCATCGGCAATCCTGAATTCCGTGTTTGAGCACATCCGGAACGCCTGGTTCAGAATACGGATGATGGATTCCCTGGTCCCTGCAAGAGCTACCTTGGTTTCGATAATCTTTTCACTCATCTCCCGTCCTCCTTTGAATAGTAAAGCGACAGTCCGACGACCGCCGCGGCAATCGAGGCACCGACGATGTAGAGGACACTCTCCCATACGGGCCCTCCTGTTCCGGTTATCAGGGTGTATGCCTTGTAGAAAACCAGCAGGGCGCTTCCGGCCATGATGGCAATAGACGCGATGGTTTCACCCCGATTGCCCTTTGCCTTCCCGGGAGCCGGCGCCTTCCGAGGCATCTCTTCATACTCGCCGAAGACGGTGACATGGCACCCGACCACATCGTCATCATCAGCCTCAGTGAAGATGCCACCCCTGCTGTCGATGGCAAGGTACAGGCCTTCACCAGCAAGGTACACCCGGGCATCCTTCCCTTTACATTCCAGTGAGGAAATCACCTCCTCAATGGTCCAGAAGCCTTCCAGCACATCATCCACCTCTTCAACTATAATCCGAAGGTCTCCGTCTTTGTCATTCCCCATGCCGACGACACCGAAAGTCCGCTCGTCATCCTTCAGCCAGGCGACTACGCAGTCGTCCCAATGATTCTTCTTATACTTCTTCAGTTCTCCGAAGAGTTCCCCCACGGTGGTCAATTTGATATTCTCTGTCGTTTTCATCTTTTTGTGAATTCTTTATTCCTACTAACTATACTGGAGAAACAGGATATCGTTACCCTGGAAGATGGTCTTTCACGCTGGCGTTTTGACGGAACTTCTCTTGTCGTTTTTCCGCCCAAGCAAGGCATTCTTCCCTGCTATACTCTACTTCCGGGTGCTCTCCATGGTACTTCTCCCACATAGGAACATACCTTTCGGGATACATATAAGCCAACGTCCTGAGGAAAATCGGGAACTCTTCTCCGTGTATTCCGGAATCAAGATGGATGCTGCGGAGTTCGCCGTCTGTCGCATCATCGATTGAAGCCGAAACAAAGGCCACAAACCTGGCATCCCTATAAAACTCATCATCTAAAAACACGCAGCATTCATATTGGCGCGCAATATCGGGCCAGGATTTGGCGTCTTCGGAGAATTCATATTCATCATAGAAGCCATCAGACAGGTAGAAAGTGAATTTAGCGACAAGCCCGCCGGTGGATTCCTCCACACGAACAAATTCAATGAATCTCAATTCTTGCAAACCATCTTCTTCCAAAAGATCAGAAATACCAATATCCTTTCCGTCCCGACCGGAGAAGACTTCCAGCTTGCGGTTGATTGTTTCTATGTCATCGTCTTCCGTAATGGGTTCTTGAATTTCAAATTTCCGCAATGCCGCATTCATCATACGGACGATATTCTTGCGGGGGCCCTCCACCGCAACAAAATATACATCTTGTTCCATATTTTTCAATAAACTATTTGTTCAACTTGTTCCACATCTTCAAGAACTTCGTAAACTCATCGATTGTCATCAAGCGCTCCAATGCTGCGATGAAGCGGTCCATCCCGTCATCGTTGAAGGCGCCATTATCGGTGTAGTAGTCCTCAAGATTCACCCTCTCTCCGTCCTTCGTGACAGAGTTCATCTGCTGGATGTCATCCTCAATCTCCTCAATGCCATCATACAGCATCATCCCATCAAAAAGGACCTCGCCTTCCACAATCTCCTCCGGCAGCTTTTCGACCACGGTCGCCGGCATCCCGCTGATGTTGGACAGGAAGATTTTGTCCTTGATCACGTCGTAAATCCGTCTGTTGAATTCTTCGTACATACTACAATAGTTATCTCATCTAACCATAATACTGCCAAGAGGAGGTATCGTTACCTGCGGCACAGGAATTCCAGCTTGCCCCCTCCAAGTCTCACCTCGGATAATAAGGGAGTCCGTCAGGAATGTCCCTGACTTCGTCAGGAGATTTTATCCAGTGCCAGTCGTTGTTGGCCGAACGTCCTGATTCCATCCAGTCGACTAACTTCTCCATCGCTTGCTTCTGGGAATCGGCGTTGATGCGGTCCCTTTCAACGTGGTATCTCACACCACCACCCATTGTACTGCTCTCCGTATATCTTTCAATCAAGCTCTGCCCGATGTAACGCTTGTTACCATTGACAAGGACCTCGAAATAGTATTCCTCAAAGATGACGCTGACGGAATCATCCATCTCCCAAACAGGGTTCCATGCTTTGAGGCTTCCGGGATACTCACGGGCTCCGAGAAGCGTTATTATCACTTCGTCTCCAGGACGGATCCTGCTCTGGAATAACTTCTGTCCGGAGTAGATGAATGCCATTGGCCCTATCTCTATGGGAGCCTGCACCTTCGCCAACTCCTCTCCCTCTGCAGCCGTGGGAATGACTTTGACATCCTTGCCAAGGCCGGTCTTGTCAAGCAGCCAGACATTCTTTATATAAACATCCTTCAGGGAGGTACAACTATAGAAAGCATAGCGGCCGATACTCTCCAGTGAATCCGGCAACACAATCTCCTCCAGTCCTGTACAGCCGTCGAATGCGTGGCTGCCGATTTCCTTCATTGAGTCCGGAAGAATGATCCTTCTCAGGCTCTGGCAGTAAAGGAAAGCAAAATTCGGAATCTCCGCCAGTGATTTCGGCAGCCGGATGTCCGTGAGCCCCCTGCAGCCCCTGAATGCCGAGGTGTCGATACTTTCAACTGTGTCGGGAATGATGACGGATTTGAGATGTAAACAAGACTGAAAAGCTGCGCTTCCTATCTTTTTCACCGAATCGGGGATACGGATCTTTTCAAGGTTCGAACATCCGCAGAATGCTTCATAACCGATTACGGTTACAGATTCAGGAATCTCTATCTCCTTGAGACTCTTGCAACCCTGAAACACCCCTTTGAGCTCTGTCAGGGCTTTAGGAAGGGCGACATCGGCAAGATTCACACATTTGGAGAATGCTCTGTCTTCGATATCCGTGACGGAATCCGGAATTACTATGCTTGACAGTGCTTCGCAGTTGGCAAAGGCGCTGTTTCCTATCTCTTTGACTGAAGAAGGGATGCTTATCCCGGTCAGCACGCTGTTCCCATAGAATGCGGAATCGCCGATCTTCGTAACAGTGTCAGGGATGACAGTCGATCGGCATCCCAGGACCAGACTGTTCCTTTTCGTCTCAATGACCGCGTTGCAGTCATTCCGGTTGTCAAACGTCCGGTTGTCAGGACTGACCTTGATGCTCCGGAGATTGTCGCACTTGTAGAATGCGAATTCTTCCAGATGACACAAGGATCTCGGCAGGAGTATCTCGGTCAGCGACTTACACCCGGTGAAGGCATACCTCTCAATGGTATACAGGGTGTCCGGTAGAACGACATGCTTCAGGCTCGAGCAGTTGCCAAAGGTATACTCTTCAATGCGACTGACGGAATCGGGGATGACAACCTCGGGAAGGGATGTGCAGCCGTCGAAGGCCCTTCGTTTTATCGTGGTCACGCTGCCGGGAATGACAACGCGGCTCAAGTTGCGGCAATACGCGAATGCCATGTCGCCAATCGTGGTCACCGAATCGGCAGGAGTATCACTCCGAGGTTCTCGTCGTGGCAGAAAGCCTCTTCCCTGACTTTCCTGGTCTTGCCGGACCAGCGAACCACATAAGGCGCTTCCGCCTTGCCTTCGTACTTCTTCACGGCCCTTGCCAGTTCCTTGCTGTTCGCCGCGAGGAAGACCGGCTTCCCGTCATACATTTCAAGTGATTCTGTCATAACCGCTTAGTTTTTCAACAGTTTTCTTAACCTGAGGTCCTCTGCCTTGACGTCGGGGTACTTGAAGGGCTCAAAGTCGTTCAGATAGGTATATATCTTCATCAATATTTCATATGACAGTTCCGTCCCCTGTTTTTGTATCCAGGGCCTCTCCTTGAAGAAATCAATGGCGTCGTAGAAGTATTCCCTGCATTTCTCGACTGTCTTGATATCCCCCGCGTCCATTGCCTTATCCAACTTGTCTCCAACGGCCCTGTACTGTTCCAAGAACTCATTCTGTTCCTTGATCAGCTGCTGCCGGAAATCCTCTTTCTCCTCCGGAGTCAGGGGTGCATCAGTGTAGATCCTTCCTCCGACCTTGACGTGCTTCTTAATCTCGGTATACGTGAACATCTTCTCGTTGCCCTGGCAGATGAAGTTGCCGCCAACGACCTTCGGAGCTTCAGAAAGGGAGGTCAGTCTATTGTTTGAACAGTCGAAATCTCCCCCCACTTCCTCAGGGCCGAAGAGAAGGCTCTTAACCCCGCAGTCCCGGCATATAAAATCACCGGACACTTTCTTGAACTCGTGCCTGATCTGTCCCCGAGGGACATCCTGCATAGTAAGGGTGATATCGCCATTGACGTTGACAGCAAGGCCGATGGTGCCCATCGTAATGGAATAATCCTCCACACCGTGCTGCTGCATAAACTTGGCAATGGCATCAGACTCGGTATCAAACATCTGTTCGATGTCCTTCTTGCTGAATAGGTTCTTCCGCATCTTGTCCAGGATATCCCTGCTGACCTCGTCGTATCTTTCGCCGACATCATACCGACCGGTCAGTTTCAGGGAATCCGCATACTCGACGAAGAGCTCCATCAGGTACGGACCGTACTTTTCAAGATACTTGGCATAGGCGGCTTCGTACTTTTTTGCTCCGGAAGCGCAACTGGCAAGGTGCCTATAGGCATCCCCGGCCTGGCCAGGTGCCAGATACTTGTCAATCTCGGCATCCAGGAGGCCATGGATGTGTTTGATCACAGCGTATTCCTTGCCAGGAGCCCATTTCTTGTCGAAGCAGGCCTTTATCTTCGCCATTGCGGCCTGAACGCTGTCTTTTACAGCATCAGAAGTATAATCCTTAGTTCTTTTCATATCGGTTTTCACTTTGTTTCCTACCCATAATACCATCCATTCGGATTATCGTTACCTTCAGTGAAAAAGAAATATCAGTCTTTGTCTGTCAGATACCTGCATATGCAGCTGTCCACCAGGGTCTCGACGCTCTCTCCCGGGTAAAGGTTTTCGTCAAGTTCGTTGAACACCGCTACGACATGACCGGAAGCGAAATGCAACTCTACAAGGTCCTCATCGGCACATTCATCGCGGGTGTAGTATTCTACCGAGTTGCCGTCAAAAAAATACTCCTTATTCTTTGATGAATCACATCCGATGAGTTCGCAAGGGTAATTCCTGGCCAGGAGATCAGGATTCTTTTTCAAAGCCATTTCACATTCGAGAAGCCTGTCGACGATTTCGCTGCTTTCACTTTCCTCGTCCGCATAGGCGTAAACGGTGACCGAACTTCCGGACTTGAAATAGAGATCTACGAGGAGCCCCTCCTCTTCATCCTCATAAACTGCATAAGATTCTACCCTGAAGCCGTCAAACGTTATCAGTTCGCCTTTCAGGGTCTTTCCGTTGATACAATTGATATTCTCCATACGCAAGTGAATCAAAAATAGATACTGATAGCTTTAGCGCCTATAGAGTTAACAATTTTTCTACAAGGACTTCAGCAAATCTTCCTTTTTCAGGAACAAATCTTTCCTCCGGAAGGAATCGATCCTTTTACCGTCAG
>SAMEA104315420__coassemble_815_pt1 | contig 16885 bp, 11 predicted proteins | sample SAMEA104315420__metabat2_high_PE_035 | metagenome-assembled genome bin SAMEA104315420 (sample SAMEA104315420) | gut metagenome | biome: Monkey gut; feature: monkey-associated habitat; material: faeces | place: China | collected 2013 | reverse complement strand
CACTGCGGATGGATATCTCGTTGCTCGCTAACTTTTAGCGGACAGCAATAATTTTTATTATTGTTGTCCTGAAGCCTGCCACACGGCGTCACGTCCCGTGCCGGTGACGCAAGGAAGGAGCGGGATACAGACCGAAAGGGTGACCGATGGCCGCCAAGTTATTTACCAAAGCATCGCTGAACTCATAGGACTCACGAGACTATAACCAAAACATCAATCGATATGAGCGTTTTTACACACACGGCGCGCGCTGCTGACGGCTGCCGCCGCCATCCTTCTCATCACCTCCTGCGGTAAGAGGGAGGAGACGGCCGGAGTCTCATCCGTGGCCGTCACCCCGTCCCGGATAGAGATTATAGAGGGCGAATCTGCGGTGCTATCCGCCAGTGTCTCTCCCGAAGCCGCGTCCGACAGGGCCGTGGCGTGGTCGTCGTCCGACCGGAGCGTCGCCACTGTTGACAAGGCCGGCACCGTCCATGGCCTCAGACCCGGCACCGCGACCGTCACCGCGACGGCGGAGGGCAAGTCCGGCACCTGCGCTGTGACGGTGAAGGCCAAGGCGGTTCCGGTGACCGGCGTGGAGGTCAATCCGTGGGCGGTGACCCTGTCCGTACGCGGCACCTCCAAACTCTCTTACACGATCAGACCGGCGGACGCGACCAACCAGAATGTGAAATGGGAGTCAGAATCACCGTCCGTCGCGACAGTCGATTCCGAAGGCAACGTGCAAGGCGTCGCCGCCGGAACGGCGAAGATCTGCGTGATAACCGAAGACGGCGGCTTCAAGTCCTACTGCACCGTCACCGTGAAAAAAACGGAATCAAAATTCGAGGTTGGCGGACTGTGGTATGAATCTTATGGTCCAAACAAGGCAACAAGGGTGATTCCCGATCCTGACGGAAGCAAATACGGCGGGAATATCTCCATCCCCGGACAGATTGAATATGGCGGGATCACATATTCGGTCGTTCAAATAGGGAGCCGCGTGTTCTTCGACTGTGCAGATCTTAAGTCAGTGACTCTTGGCGAAGGGATTAGAGACATTACCACCTATGCTTTCTATAATTGCCCAAATCTCGAAAGGATAACATTCTCCTCCACGATGGAATCGTTCACCACTCAATATCCGGTGTTTGTACGCTGTCCGAAACTCGAGATAGTCACAACACCAAAGACCTCGGAAAGCCAGCTGTATTATTTCTACACCCACGGCAGGGCGTTGTATAAGCACTGCTATTATTCATCAGATACTGGAGAGACAGAAGTACTCTCCTGGCTTCCTGAAAAGACCACCGGCGTGTTCGCCATCAAGGATGGCGTGGAGGTTATTGATGATTATTCGCTTACTTTCACGGGTATCGACAAAATCATCATCCCGGAATCAGTAAAATATATCGGGTCAAGATTCTTTAATGACTCCAAAACCCCTCTTGAGATCGAGTTGAACTGGAGAACGAAAGAGGACATCGACAGGATTTCCACGATAGAGTCGGATCCTTCGGGATTCTTTTTCGTCCGCACAGACCGCTCAGCCGTCAAGGTCACCGTCCCGAAAGGCACCAAGTCTCTCTATGAGTCGCACTGGCTCTGGTCTCACCTCGGCGGCATCGAGGAGCGCCCGTAGAGTCCCCGTAGAGTCCCCGTAGAGTCCCCGTAGAGTCCCCGTAGCGCACGGTGGCTCCAAGGTTGTCTCGTGAGCGGAACGGCGCGTTCTGCTCACGTAAGGGTCTTCCGAGGTTGTCTCGTGAGCGGAACGGCGCATTCTGCTCACGGAAGGGTCTGCCAAGGATGTCTCGTGAGTGAGACGGCGCATTCTGCTCACGGGAGTGTCTTCCGAGTCGTTCTCGTGAGCGAGACGGCGCGTTCTGCTCACGTAAGGGTCTTCCGAGGTTGTCTCGTGAGTGAGACGGCGTGTTCTGCTCACGGAAGGGTCTTCCAAGGTTGTCTCGTGAGTGAGACGGCGTGTTCTGCTCACGGAAGGGTCTTCCGAGGTTGTCTCGTGAGCGGAACGGCGCGTTCTGCTCACGAAAGAGTCTGCCAAGGTTGTCTCGTGAGCGAGACGGCGCGATCTGCTCACGGGAGAGTCTGCCGAGGTCGTCTCGTGAGCGAAACAGTGCGATTTGCTCACGAAAAGGTCTGCCGAGGTTGTCTCGTGAGCGAGACGGCGGGTTCTGCTCACGGGAGGGTCTTCCGAGGTTGTCTCGTGAGCGGAACGGCGGGTTCTGCTCACGGAAGGGTCTGCCAAGGTTGTCTCGTGAGCGAAACGGCGCGTTCTGCTCACGAAAAGGTCTGCCAAGGATGTCTCGTGAGCGAGACGGCGCATTCTGCTCACGAAAGAGTCTGCCAAGGTTGTCTCGTGAGCGAGACGGCGGGTTCTGCTCACGGGAGGGTCTTCCGAGGTTGTCTCGTGAGCGGAACGGCGCGATCTGCTCACGGAAGGGTCTTCCGAGGTTGTCTCGTGAGCGAGACGGCGCGTTCTGCTCACGGGAGAGTCTGCCAAGGATGTCTCGTGAGCGGAACGGCGGGTTCTGCTCACGGAAGGGTCTGCCAAGGATGTCTCGTGAGCGGAACGGCGCGATCTGCTCACGGGAGAGTCTGCCAAGGTTGTCTCGTGAGCGAGACGGCGCGTTCTGCTCACGGAAAGGTCTGCCAAGGTTGTCTCGTGAGCGAGACGGCGCATTCTGCTCACGGAAGGGTCTTCCGAGGTTGTCTCGTGAGCGAAACGGCGCGTTCTGCTCACGGGAGGGTCTGCCGAGGTTGCCTCGTGAGCGAAAAGCCGCATTCTGCTCACGGAAGGGTCTGCCAAGGATGTCTCGTGAGCGAGACGGCGCATTCTGCTCACGGAGTGGCCTTCCGAGGTTGCCTCGTGAGCGAGACGGCGCGTTCTGCTCACGGAAGGGTCTTCCGAGGTTGTCTCGTGAGCGGAACGGCGTGTTCTGCTCACGGGATGGTCTGCCGAGGTTGTCTCGTGAGCGAGACGGCGCGTTCTGCTCACGAAAGGGTCTGCCAAGGTCGTCTCGTGAGTGAGACGGCGCATTCTGCTCACGGGAGGGTCTTCCGAGGTTGTCTCGTGAGCGAGACGGCGCGTTCTGCTCACGGGATGGTCTTCCGAGGTTGCCTCGTGAGCGAAACGGCGCGTTCTGCTCACGAAAGGGTCTTCCGAGGTTGTCTCGTGAGCGAAACGGCGCATTCTGCTCACGGAAGGGTCTGCCGCTGTGCTTCTGGGCGACGAAGAGTGTGTGTTGTCACCGAAGAGTCCCGTCATCCTTACTTACGTAATTCTGCCCTGCACCACCGAGCGACAAAATGGTACGAAAGTGTCGCCCAAGCGTGCCTCGCTGCACTCTCGGACGATGATAAGTGCCAAAAGCGTTGCCCTGGAGTGTCGTCTTGGAGTGGCGCGAGGAAGGATTCTGGAACGATCAAAGGAGCATAAATGGATGGTTTTGCTCTTGTCAAAGACAAAAACGCATACGACGGTGGCATTATATGGAGAAAATGCGGCCGTCGTGATTGGTCAAGGCTCCGGGGGTGCGTTTCAGGGGATTTAGTTCCGATGTCTTAGGCTTATAACTTATTATTTTTTGTATATTTGTGAATCGGGATGGCTTCGGGAGGCGAGGATGCCGATTGGAGGAGGCCTTGATTAACCATTTAAGATTCTGGAAAGCACTATGTACAAGAGAGTTTTGCTTAAATTGAGCGGAGAGAGCCTGGGCGGGTCCGTTGGAAAGGGACTAGATCCGGAGAGTCTGCGGAAATATTCAAAGGAGATCGCGCAGGCGGCGAAGGCCGGGTTGCAGATCGCCATTGTCAACGGAGGGGGCAACATATTCAGAGGTCTTCAGGGTCTTGACAAGGGATTCGACCGCGTCGAGGGAGACAGGATGGGAATGCTGGCTACGGTGATAAACTCATTGGCGCTCAGTCAGTTCATCAAGGACGAAGGCGTGAAGGCAGAGGTGTTCTCAGCCACTCCGATGGAACCGCTTGTACGCTACTATAACCGTGACAACGCCGTCAAGGTGCTGGAGGAGGGGGGCGTTGCCCTCATCGCCGGGGGAACGGGCAGCCCGTTCTTCACTACTGATTCCGGCGCGGCTCTCAGGGCTCTTGAGATCAAGGCCGATGTCGTGCTGAAAGGAACACGTGTCGATGGAGTCTATACCGCTGACCCAGAGAAAGATCCTACCGCTGTCAAGTACGATGAACTGACCTTTGACGAGGCGATGGCGAAGCATCTCAAGGTTCTCGACCAGACCGCATACGCCCTATGCAATGACGGGAATATGCCGATCATCGTCTTCGATGTGAACGGCGAGGGCAACCTGCTGAAACTGGTCAACGGAGAGAAGGTCGGGACGCTTGTCCATAAATAGTCTTGTTGGAAACGGACAAAGGTACGACCACAAAAGATTGATAAATAACAATTAACACAATACACTATGCTTACAGACAAAGCGAAAGAAATCATCAGCGGAGTGAAGTCCAAAATGGAAGACTCAGTGCTGTTCCTTGAGGAAGACCTCAAGACCTACCGTGTCGGAAAGGCCAATCCGTCCATCCTCAACAATGTGACCGTGGATTACTACGGAACTCCGACACCTGTCCCTCAGGTGGCTTCGGTGACTGTTCCTGACGCCAGGACCATCGCCATCCAGCCTTGGGAGAAGAATATGATCCCTGTGATCGAGAAGGCTATCATCAACGCCAACCTCGGTTTCACCCCTTCAAACAACGGTGAGGTCATCCGCTGCCCTGTTCCGCCTCTCACAGAGGAAAGACGTAAGGAGCTCATCAAGAAGGCCAAGGCTACCGGCGAGAACATCAAGGTCGCTGTCCGCAACGCCCGCCGCGATGGAGTTGACGCTCTGAAGAAGGCCGAGAAGGCCGGAGAGTTCTCCGAGGACGTGCGCAAGGAAGGTGAGGACGAGATCCAGAAGGTCACCGATGCGAAAGTGAAGGCGGTTGACGAGCTCGTGTCAGCGAAGGAGAAGGAGATATTGACCGTCTAATGAAAGCCTTGAGGCGGCTTGAATGAATGTTCATCCGCTATTTTGGTATATTCATTAAATTTTTAGGAACATTTTCTTCCGATTTTACTATCTTTGCATCGTTATGATGATGAGCACACGATTTTATTCTTTCGGATTTTATTTCTTTTACCGCGGCAGGTAGAGGACCGGACGAGCGTGTGCAGGAATATTCAGAAAAAGGTAGATGAATATACGGCTGTCCGGTGCTTTTCCGGGCAGCCTTTTTTATTTGGTTGATTTCTTCACCGCTGCGGTGAGAGCAAGTCCCTCCCATAAGGGGAGGGTGACGTGAAATGATGATGAATATGACAAAAGTCGCGATACAAGGCTATAGGGGGTGCTTCCACGAGCAGGCGGCACGGGAGTTCTATTCCGCGCGAGGGGAGGAGATCTCCATCGTGGAATGCCCGACCTTCGAGGGACTGTTCAAGGCTGTGGCATCCGGCGAGGCACAGGCGGCGGTGATGGCCATCGAGAACACGATCTCCGGAGGTCTCATCCCGAATTTCGAGCTGCTTAGGTCGAACCCCTACAAGATCAAGGGTGAGGTGTATATCCCCATACATCAGAACCTTATGGCTCTTCCAGGACAGGACATCCACAACATAAAGGAGGTTCGGACGCACTATATGGCCATCAACCAGACCCGTCAGTTTTTTGAGCGTAACTGCCCGTGGATCACGATGGTGGAGTCCGAGGACACGGCCAAGAGCGCAATCGACATCGCCGCTGAGGGCTTGAGGGGAGTAGGGGCTGTGGCTTCAGAGCTTGCTGCTGAGCAGAACGGGCTGGAGATCTTGGCCCGCAGCATCGAGACCTACAAGCAGAACTTCACCCGCTTCCTGATTCTGGACGACGCCATCACGGTTCCCCGCCGTGAAATCAACAAGGCGTCCCTCTGCTTCACCCTGCCTCACAAGCCGGGTTCTTTGGCGCAGGTGCTTACAATTCTCTCGTTCTACGACATGAATCTCACCAGAATCCAATCCCTGCCGATCCCCGGGCAGGAATGGCAGTACTTTTTCTATGCAGACATCAAGTTCGCGACCTACGGACGCTACCGTCAGGCACTCAGGGCGGTCAGACCTCTGATGGAAGGACTTAACATTTTAGGCGAATATAAATCTTCGATGTAATCATGATCATTGAACCGGCAAAAAGAACATCATCTGTTCAGGAATATTACTTCTCCCGCAAACTTAAAGAGATGGACGCACTCAATGCGGAGCGTGTGGCTCGCGGGGAAGACAGGATAATCAATCTGGGAATAGGAGCTCCGGACGGGATGCCGCCACAGACCGCTATCGAAGCTTTGGTCGAGGCTGCCCGCAAGCCAGGCAACCACGCCTACCAGAGCTATAAGGGGCTTCCAGCGTTGAGACAAGCCTTTGCGGATTGGTATTCAAGATATTACGGAGTGACGCTGAATCCGGATGGGGGCATCCAGCCGCTTGTCGGATCCAAGGAGGGAATCCTTCTTATCTCTATGGCATTTGTCAATCCGGGAGACAAGGTGTTGGTTCCGGATCCGGGCTATCCGACCTACACTTCGGCATCTAAACTTGTTGGAGCCGAGATTGTCACGTACGATCTGACGGAGGAAAACCATTGGTGGCCGGATTTCGACGCTTTGGAGAGGATGGATCTTGAGGGTGTGAAGATTATGTGGACGAACTATCCGAATATGCCGACCGGAGCCAAGGCTACTCCCGAGCTTTATCAGAGGCTGGTGGATTTCGGGCGCAAGCACAAGATATTGATAGTGAATGACAATCCATATTCATTCATCCTTTGCGGGAAGCCGCTGTCGATTCTGGCGGCGAAAGGGGCGGAGGAGTGTTGCCTCGAACTGAATTCGCTTAGCAAGGCGCACAATATGAGCGGTTGGCGAATCGGGATGGTCGGCGGCGCTCCGGAATATATCGCCGAAGTGCTGAAGGTCAAGAGCCAGATGGACTCGGGAATGTTCAAGCCGCTGCAACTCGCGGCGGTCGAGGCGCTTAACCAGTCTCCTGAATGGTTCGAGGAACTTAATTCTGAATATGTCCGCAGACGTGTCGCCGCGGGTCGTATATTCAAGACTCTGGGGGCGGTTTATGACCACGACACCGCGGGGCTGTTCCTTTGGGGAAGGGTGCCTTCGGAATATGCCGGGAACGGGATGACGGCAGGGGAAGTGCTTTCGGAACGGGTTCTGCGGCAGGCGGGAGTGTTCATCACGCCGGGCTTCATATTCGGAAAGAACGGCAACGACTTCATCCGGATTTCGCTTTGCGCCAAGCCGGAGGTGCTTGAGCGCGCGAACAAAAAAATAGAAAAAGTAATAAAGAATATTTTATGATAGTAGGTATTATAGGATTAGGCCTGATAGGCGGTTCGATGGCCATCGACCTGAAGAGAAGAGGATTCGCCCGGATAGTTCTTGGGGTGGAGGCTGACCCGGTGAACGCCGCCGCGGCCGAAAGGATGGAACTTGTGGACGAGATCGTCCCGTTCGAGGAGTGCGTCCGCAGGAGCGACATCACTGTGATAGCCATACCGGTCGGCTCCGCTGTGAAGATGCTCCCGCAGGTACTCGACATATTCAAAGAGGAAGGGAACGGGAAGAAGATCGTGATAGACACTTGCTCCACGAAGAGCAACATTGTCCGCGCGGCGCACTACCATCCCCTCCGCTGCCGCTTCGTGGCGACACACCCGATGGCCGGCACTGAATATTCAGGGCCTTGGGCCGCGATGCCGAACCTCTTTGATGGCCGCGCCTGCATATTCGCAAACACCGAGGATTCAGATCCGCAGGCGGTCAAGGTGGTTGAGGGACTGTATGATGCGTTGAATATGCGTCCGCTCTTTATGAACGCCGACAGCCACGACGTGCACACCGCATACGTGTCTCACATCTCTCACGTCACCTCTTTCGCTCTGGCTCTGACGGTCCTTGAGAAGGAAAAGGATGAGAAGCACATCTTTGACCTTGCGTCGGGTGGATTCTCCTCGACCGTCCGGTTGGCCAAGAGCTCCGCCGAGATGTGGACCCCGATTCTGGAGCAGAACAGGGACAATGTGCTGCACGTCATTGACACATATTTGGAAAAGATGAGGCTGTTCCGTGACGCTATCGCTGACTATGACGGCGGACGGATCACGGAACTCATCCACGAAGCAAACAGGATTAAAAAGATTTTGAGATAGTTATGGAACGTACACTTGACATCATCCCCGTCTCCGAGTGGGGATTTTTCGACGAGAGCATTCCCCCTCTCGTTATCGCCGGTCCTTGCAGCGCCGAGTCTGAGCTGCAGGTGATGATGACCGCCAAAGGCCTTCACGAATTCGGCATCCATGTTTTCCGCGCGGGAATATGGAAGCCCCGCACCCATCCCGGATCCTTCGAGGGTGTCGGCACTCCCGGATTGAAATGGCTCCAGAAGGTGAAGAATGAATATGGAATGAAGGTCTGCACCGAGGTAGCCAATGAGAAGCACGTCTATGAATGTCTGAAATATGGCATAGACATGGTCTGGATCGGAGCACGGACTACGGCTAATCCGTTCCTCGTGCAGGAGATCGCCGACGCGTTGAGGGACACGGATATTCCGGTCTTGGTCAAGAATCCGGTGAATCCTGACATTGATCTATGGGTCGGGGCTCTCGAAAGACTCAACCGGGCGGGGATCAGAAAACTGGGCGTTATCCATCGCGGATTCTCTACCTCGCAGAAAATCCCGTACAGAAATTTTCCGGGCTGGCAGATGGCGGTTGAGCTTCGCACACGTTACCCTAAGCTTCCGTTCTTTGCGGATCCGAGTCATATGGGGGGCTCACGCCAGTATCTCAAAGAGTTGTCACAGAGGGCGATGGATCTTGGCTTGGACGGCCTGATGATCGAGTCCCATTGCGATCCTTCCTGCGCGTTGAGCGATGCCAAACAGCAGTTGGTTCCGTCAGATCTGAAGGCTTTGCTTGAGAGCCTGACCGTCCGTCAGAAGGTCTCCAATGACAAGGAATATAACGAAGGCATCGAGCAGCTCCGTTCCCAGATTGACATCATCGACGAGAACCTGCTTGTGGCCCTTGGTTCCAGAATGGAGATCTCCCGCAGGATAGGCGAGTTCAAGAAGGCGCACAACATCGCCATTGTCCAGGCCGCCCGCTGGGACAGCATCCTATCCTCGATGATAGAGAAAGGCAAGGACTACGGCCTCTCCGAGGAGTTCATCACAGCCTTTTTCACCGCCATCCACGATGCTTCAATCGCGGAACAGAACAGGATTCTGGAGCGGTAGTGTCGCTGCCAGGTCGTGGATTGATGAAAGGGAAATCTCTATGGCAAATTTTGGTAACGTGCAAAATTTGCCATAGAGATTTCCCTTTCTTTCCCCTGTCACTCAACCGGTAGCCGCTGGCTCGCCCTGTCGAAGCGACTTTACTACAAAACCCTTGTCATATAATCTTCCAACCGTCGATGCGGCGGTTTGCGGTGGAGAAGTTCACGCCGACTCTGAATATCCTTCTGCGGTCGTCGGCGAACGGGCGGGCGTAGCCTTTCTCTTCGATCTGCGCGAGGGCCTCGTCCGGGGTGGAGTCGGTCTTGATCTCGATGATGTAGACGTAGTCCTTGGTCTTGATGAGGATGTCGATGCGGCCGTTGGAGGTCGTGCGCTCTGTCTCGACATATTCCCCCATCAGCTCGATGATGATGTACATCGCGTACTGGAAGTCTTTCTCGCAGTCGCCCTGGATCTGGTAGTTTGTCCTGGCGAAGAGGGCGTCCAGACGGGTCATGAAGCCCTCTGGGTTGCCGGATTCGACATCCATCGACATGAGGGATATGAGGGTGTTGGTGGAGTCGCTCTGGATCGGGGCATAGTATCCCAGCAGGAAGTTAAGGAAGCCGTCCTTCACCTCCATGTTCGGGAATCCGAGCGTGTAGAGGTTGAAGCGCGGGTCAAAGCCCTTGATGGTGAGGTAGCCGCTCTGGTAAAGGAGCGGGACAGGGTTGAGGAACGCCGTGTTCACGTCGCTCAGCAGTGATGAGCCCACGAGGTCGCTCGACAGGCGGGTCACGTCATAGGAGGTCTTCCTCATCACCTTGACGAGGAAGGACGGCGTGCCCGTCTCGAACCAGTACTCCCGGAACTTCAGGCTGTCAAAGGTGTTCAGAAGGCTGAACGGGTTGTAGACCCCGGTTGAATCCTCGCAGAAGTGGTAGCCGTCGTACATCAGGGCCAGCTTTTGGCGGCACTCCTCCTCGGAGAGTCCGTTGGCCTCGGCGAGTTCCCTGACGCTTTCCGCGAAACAGTCCGTGAGGTCTGTCTCGGACACTCCGCAGATGTCCGTGTAGCGGGAGTCCATCGAGATGTCCTGAGGGTTGTTCAGGTCGCTGAACACGCTCATCTTCCCGATCTTCGTAACCCCGGTGAGGAAGCCGAAGCGGATGAACGCATCCTTGGACTTCATCACGCCGTAGAAGCCGCGGAGCGTCTCGCGCAACTTGTCCTGAAGCTCCGGGCGGTCGAGGTTGTCGATGACGGGTTTGTCATATTCATCGACAAGGATCACCACCTGACGGCCGGTCTTCCGGCAGGCTGCTTCGATGACATTGCCGAAGCGGATTCCGGGAATGTCAGAATTGTTCTCGCTCCCGTATTCCTTTTCCCATTTGCAAAGAGCGTTGGACAGAACCTTTGCAATCACTTCCTCCTGATTGTAAGCGACTCCGCTCAGATCCAGGTGCAGCACCGGGTACTCCGTCCAGTCCTTCTCAAGAGACGCGATAGCCAATCCGTCGAACAGCTCCTTCTTCCCCTTGAAATACGCCTCCATAGTCGAGAGCAGAAGGCTCTTGCCGAAACGCCTGGGGCGGCTCAGGAAGTAGTATTGACCGGTCTTGGCAATCTTGTAGATGAGATCGGTCTTGTCGACATAGACATACCCGCCCTGGCGGATCTTCTCAAAACTCTGTATTCCAATCGGGTAAAGCATATGGCCTGTCCTTTTTTAGTTCATTACTTGCAAAGATAGGAACTTTTTTGGACACCAGTGGCGGCTTCGGAACAATAGATCTTGCTCAGGAATATTCCAACCTTTGTCCGTCAAAATTGAAAAATGAATAGAGGAGGACCGGGTGCCGATCCTCCTCTTGATCATTCAGCCGAAACTGTTGGTGAATATCAGTCCTCCGCCAGCCACTTGGCAAGGTCGCCTGAGCCTGGCATTCCGAGGTACATATATCCGAAATTGAACCAGCTCGTTGTGCCATCTATCAGACGTGGAACATAGAATTGAACATGCTGGGCATCCACAAACTTGTTATCCGCATCCTTTTCGGCATGGGTCGCGCTGTAAGAAGAAGGATAAGTGTACACAATCTTACCCATTTTATTATAATTCAGACCGCAGTAGATTTTCTGGTCGAACTTGATTGTTCCTTTTGCCTCGTCAAGAGTGTAGAACTCAATGTAATCATTGGCTCCGCCGACGAACGAGTCCTCATCCCATGCCAGAACTACCTTGTCTTTAGGGTAAGGGTTCATGATGCGCCAGCGGTTGAATCCCTCAGCTTTGAGGACATCAACCTTGACAATGTTCAGGTCAGTGTCAGAAATCTGGAGTGCGAGTCCGTCAAACCATTCACCTGTGCCGATGGAAGTCCATGTGTAGGCTTTCGCCAGGGTGAAAGCATTTGAGGTGATCGCTATCTTTCCATTGTATTCGGTCTCGTCAGCGAACGTTACGGTTCCTTTGTAGGTTTTTCCTATTTCCATCTTGGAGATGTCAAGGGACAGCATGGTCTCGCTTTTCCCCTTTTCAAATGAAATCGTGGCAGGAGCGGTGATGCCGTCAGGAAGAGTTCCTGTGATCTTTACAGTCGCTGCCTGATCGCATTTGCTGCGGCCTACAGTAATGTCAAATTTGGTCGCCTTGGCATTGATCTCTGTGTCACCGGATGTGCTGCTGAGGAAAGACACGCCAGTGTCCGTTCCTTCCGGGGTGTACATTGCGCCTTTGTTTTCGGTGTCGCAAGACACTGCCAGAAAGAGCGCGAATGCTATTCCGAGATAAGTCTTGATTATTTTTTTCATATTCATAATGATCTTATGTTGTCAAATTATTCTGTCTTAGGAGCCTTTGACGGGTCATCACCTTCAAGATCCTCGTTCGTAGGATAACTTCCGGTAGGATTCTGAAGTATGAGCTTGTTGGCGTCAACTTCTTTTGAAGGGAATGTGAGCACCCAGTCGAATGTCTCGGGGTCATCTGTGTGGAGGTTGTTCAGGAGAGCCGCGACAGGGTGTCCCATGTCCGCGGTGCGCTTGAAGCCCTGACGGAGGCGCTTGATGTCATAGACACGTCCATATTCGCCCCAAAGTTCAATTCGGCGCTGAAGAATAATTTCCTCAAGGAGGGAACCTGTCTCATCGGTTGTGAGTTTTCCGAGCGCTGTACCAGTCTTGGAACTGCAATCGTAACCTTCCTGACGAGTCTTCATGAGTTCGTTAAGGGCTGCCTTTGCCTCTGACTCATTACCCAGACGGCATGCTGTCTCTGCGATGATGAGCTGCATTTCAGGAACGCGCATGAAGATGTGATCGGCACCGGTGTAGGTGTTGGCAGGATCCGCGAACAAGAACTTCCACTGCTGATAGCCCTTTGTCTTTTTATCCTGAAGTGTCTCGTAGTTCCACCATTTGGTACGGGCGTCGTTGGGTGCCATCTTGTTGTATAGCCATGCTGACGCGCACTTTCTGGCTGTTCCGCCATAACCACCACCGTTGTTGTAACGTATGTCCATGTGCACGAGGAACTGAGGGTTGGTAGTGCCCTGTGCCTGAATGATCTCCGCACCCCAAAGAACGCTCTTGTCAGTGGCGTCATTGTAGTGGAAATCTTTGTTGAATGCGAATGAACCGCCCTTGACAGCAATGGCGGCGGCATCGTGAGCCGTCTGGTAGTCACCCATATAGAGAGCGATGCGCGCCTTCAGGCCGTTGGCCACATACTGATCAAAGTGCGAGCAGTGCTTCTGGGCCTTTGTTCCAAGGAGGGAGATTGCCTCATTGATGTCACTCATCGCCTGTGCGAACACCTCTCTATTGGTAGAACGTGCCTTCCCTGCTGTTCCCGCAAAGGTAGGTTCTGTGTAGATAGGAATTGAAAGCCTGTCTTCGTGACCTATGTAACTACGGGCGAATATCATCGCGCAGTAGGCGTAGGAGTAGGCGCGGAATGCGTAGGCGTTCCCTATGATGTAGTCAATGTCATCTGTGGATCCGGTCATACCCTCCTTGCCGTTGATGATGTAGTTGGCGTTTGAGATGATGGTGTAGTAGTAATTCCATGTGTCGTAGGATCTCCATGAGGTGCTGTTCCATCTTGACTTGACGTTGTACAGGTAATCAAACCAGAACCATCCGCTACCCTGTGCGGACATCACCATATCCTCTCCCATGAGGTCGGCCATAAGGTTATAGGACTGCGGACCGAAGCACTGGTGGTAGTTACCCTCGGTGGTCTGTCCCCATTGCCAGAAGTAGCGGATCATTCCGTTCAAGGCCATGTAGCCACCGTCCGTGGTCTTGAGCATGGTGTCACCGGAAACCTGGTCGGTGGGATTGGTGTCAAGAAGATCAGACTTGCAGGATGTGAAGGACAGAGCCGCAAGAGCCATCAAAGCGTATAGTATTCTTTTCATAATTCTTATTCCTCCTATCGTTAGAAATTGATGTCAACACCAATGGAGTAGGTTCTGGTCGGAGTGTATGACCAGTTTGTTCCTCCGGTGAGGTTGTACTGAGGGTTGAGACCCTGAAGCTTGCTGAAGAGTGCGATGTTGTCACCGACCGCGAAAAGGCGGAGGGACTTGATGCCGGCCTTCTTTGTCCACTTGGTCGGGAGAGTGTAGCCTAACTGTACAGACTTGATCGCGAAGTAAGAGGCGTCGACAATCCATCTGTCAGCGGAAAGTCTTCCGGAATTTGAGAGAACCGCAGGGACGTCAGTCTCATCGCCCGGTTTCTGCCAGCGGCGAAGAATATGTCTGTTCCAAGTGTCACCCTTGTAGGTGGTCTCCATGGACGAAGCGTAAAGCGAGTCATAAACCTTGCCGCCTACGGAGAATGTGGTGAGGAAGCTGAAATCAAATGATTTCCACTGGAAGTCCGATCCGAATGAACCCTGGATCTTGGCCTCGCGGCTGCCCAAGTAGTACTTGCTGGCGTTGGCAGCGGCCTTGTCACTGGTGATGTAGTCGGAGCCTTCAACCTTGTTGCCATCCTTATCTGTCTCGTAAGCATAGTAAAGGAGCTGTCCGTTGGCCGGATCAACACCGGCCGCCTTCGGCACATAATAAGTGTAGATAGGCATTCCTTCCTTGATTACGTAAGCGCCTGATGTGATGGTGTCAGACTCTCCGGTGAGATGGAGAACCTTATTCCTATTCAGGTAGGTCATCAAAGTAGAGCTTGCGCGGAAGTCGGCCTTATTCAGCCAGTTGACCTTGAACGTGCCCTCAAATCCTTGGTTTCTCATCGAGCCGACGTTGGCATTGTAACCGGTGAAGCCCGTTGAGGCGGCCATAGGGAAGGACAGAAGCATGTCGCTTGTCTTTGAGTTGTAGTACTCAAGAGTAAGGTTCAAAACCTTGTGGAAGAATGCACCTTCGATACCTGCGTTCCAAGAGCCTTTCTTCTCCCATGACACATCAGGGTTTGCGAGAGATGACACGAGGGCGCCAGGGTTCGTGGCATTGGCATAAGTAAGATCGTAGAATGACTGCCATGCGTAGTAAGAACCAATGGAGTCGTTACCAAGCTCTCCATAAGAGAGGCGGGCTGTGAGGTTGTCAATCCAGGTGATGTCCTTCATGAACGCTTCCTGTGACACACGCCATGATCCACCGAGTGACCAGAACTGTCCCCAGCGGTTGTCCTTGTAGAAACGAGAGGAACCGTCGGTACGCCATGTGGCTTCAATGTAGTACTTGTCGGCATAGTCGGCGGCAAGACGTCCGAAGAAGGATTCCATGCGATAGACATCGGAATATGAGCGGTTTCCTGTCACGTTGGTTGCCGGGTCGAGTTCCTTGATTCCAGGATAGACACCTGTGCGGTCAGCTGCGAGGTACTTGTACTGGTAGTTGTAGTACTCGTGTCCAAGCTGTCCAAGGAAGTGGAAATCATTCAGGTTGCGCTCGTATTTGAGAATCTGGTTCCATGTGTAGGAGAATGTACGTGTAGAGTACTTGTCCACAGAACCTCCTTGTGATTTTCCGTCACCGTGGTAAGGGTTGTAATAGGAGGTTCTGTTCATGTTGGTGATGTCGGCTCCAAAGTTTGTGGAGAAAGACAGACCCTTGAATATTCCCATGGCGTCGCTGTCTCCTCCGATGATGGCATAGGCGCGGACACCGGAGTTGTCGCGGAGGATCTCATTGCTGTTGTCATAGAGGTCTCCGACAACGTTGAAGTTGGCTGCCTTGGGACGGCCGTTCTCACCGTAGTCGTACTGTTTGTTGCCGAACTCGTCAAGCAGGTTGGCACCGCTGTCGTCTTTCAGATAGACAGGATAGATAGGAGCCATGAACTGAGCTGTATACCATGCGTTACCGGTCTGGGTGTCAGAGTACTGCGAGCTGTTCTGGTTAGTGTACGCATAGCTTGCGCTGGCACCGAGTTTCATCCAGTCGTTAACCGAGTGGTCAACGTTGGCGCGGAGGGAATAACGCTTGAACTTGGTTGTGATGAGGACACCCTTGTCGTCAAGATAACCGAGAGAGAACGCATACTTTGTCTTATGCGTTCCACCGCTGACACCAAGCTGATACTCCTGGCGGACAGCCTTGTCTTCCGTGAGGACATCCATCCAGTTGTCGTCCCAGGCGGAAACCGCGTCGGAGCGAACCCTTCCTGTCTCAGGATCGATGAGGTCAGCCCACTTGTAATTCTTGAAAGGATTGTAGAACTCTCCACCGAGTGCTCCGGAAAGACCCGCGGACGCAAGAGTTTTAGCTTTGGCGAGGTCGTAGCCACCGTTGATGACGTAATCGTTCTTGAGGGCTTCCCAAGTGAGTTCCACGAACTCTTCCTGGTTGACGGTGTCATAGTCCCTGATTGAGCGGGACTGAAGACCGACGGTAGCCTTGAGGTTCACCACTGAATGGCCTTCAGAGCCGCGTTTGGTGGTGATCATGATGACACCGTTGGCGGCGCGCGCTCCGTAAAGAGCGGCGGCGGACGCGTCCTTGAGAACGGTCAGGCTTTCAATGTCATTCGGGTTGATTGAGGAGAGGTTGCCGTCGAAAGGTATTCCGTCCACTACATAAAGAGGGTTTGATGAAGCATTGATGGAACCGGTTCCACGGATCTGGATGGAGGCACCTTCACCTGGCTGTCCTGAGCCTGATGTCGTGGAGATACCTGCCACCATACCTTCGAGCGCCTTGGACACGTTGGCTACGGTTCTTTTCTGGAGGCTTTCGCTTTTCACTGTCCCGGCGGAACCTGTGAAGGACTCTTTCTTGGCGGTGCCGTAAGCGACAACGAGAACGTCATCCAAAAGCTGCGCCTCCGGAGTCAGTCCGATGTCAACGACTCCTCTGCCATTGACTTGAACTTCGGTAGGGTTGAATCCGAGGCTGCTGACGGTAAGGATGGCATCCGCAGGAACCGAGAGGGTGTACTTACCTGAAACATCTGTCAATGCGTAAGTGCTTGCGCTCCCTTTGAGCTGCACAGCCGCGCCCACAACGGGTTCACCGTTGGTCACGTCCGTGACCGTGCCGGACACCCTGATTGTCTGGGCCCATGCTGCACCTATGCTGATGAACAGGCACAGCGCGATTGTAAATA
>SAMEA104315420__coassemble_741_pt1 | contig 17870 bp, 15 predicted proteins | sample SAMEA104315420__metabat2_high_PE_035 | metagenome-assembled genome bin SAMEA104315420 (sample SAMEA104315420) | gut metagenome | biome: Monkey gut; feature: monkey-associated habitat; material: faeces | place: China | collected 2013 | reverse complement strand
GGCCGAAAGTGTTACCGAAGGCATTCGAAGCAAGCCTAAACTGCATAGTTCCGTTTGTTTTTTTGATCTTTGGCAAAGATGACGAATCTGGTTGCAATTTTCCGGCAGTAAAATGAAGCGACTTTACGAAGTGAACATAACCGACGCCATTCACATTTGTAAAAGCGATTTTATTCGAGAAATTCACTTTTATAAAAGTGATTTTGTATATTTGCGAAAACATGATGCAATTATGCAAAGTTCTGACATACAACCGTTGGTGAACTATTATCACTGGAAAATAAAACAAGTGAATCTGAATTTTAAAAGATACCTTTTCAACCGAATCAACTGGGATGCCAGAATTATCGGGATAAAAGGAGCCAGAGGGGTTGGAAAAACCACGCTTCTTCTCCAACGGATATTGGAGAAATATAAGGACATCGACGATACGTTTTACATCACTCTGGATCATCTTTGGTTCAGGAACCATTCTCTTGAAGAACTGGTTGAATACCTTTACACCCACGGCATCACGGAAATCTACATTGACGAAGTTCACAAGTATAAGGACTGGAGTCAGTCTCTGAAAACTTTCTACGACGAGTTCGCAGATCTGAGAATTGTGTACACCGGTTCATCTATGCTTGAGATAGAAAAATCAAGCACAGACCTCGCAAGAAGGCAGACACCATACCGCCTTGACGGATTGTCTTTCCGGGAATATCTCAAATACACAGGCGCCCTTGAATATGAACCGCTGCAACTCTCGGACATCCTTCAGAACCACGTTGCTACAGCTATGGACATCTGCGGGAAGACGAAGATTCTCAAGATGTTTGACAAATACCTGAAAACAGGGTATTATCCATACTTCACCGAAGCGAAAAATGATTTTCCGATAAGATTGGCAGAGACGGCCAAACTGGTGATTGAAAACGACTTGCCGGCAGTCCTTGATGTAAATTACGCGACTATTGAGAAGACACAGAAACTTCTCATGATCATTGCTGAGCATGTACCGCTTCAACCGACAACCGAGAAACTGGCCTCCTCAATAAGCTCGACACGCGACTCATGTCTGAAAATGATGTACCTGCTTGACAAGGCTGCCATACTACGACTTCTCACCACAGAGCTAAAGAGTTACAAAAGGCTTGTGAATCCGGAGAAAATCTATCTTGACAACACAAATCTGATGTATGCTCTCGGTTCCAACGTCAATGAGGGCAATCTCCGGGAAACGTTTTTCTTCAACCAAGTCGGCAACACCCACGATGTCCGCTCAAGCCATGCCGGAGATTTTCTGATAGACGGGAAGCTGAGAGTGGAAGTTGGCGGGCCATCAAAGGATTTCTCGCAAATAGCCGACATTCCTGACAGTTTCCTTGCCATAGACGGCATTGAGACAGGTTACGGAGCAAGAATCCCGCTTTGGCTGTTCGGGTTCCTGTATTAGTTTTTTGATTTGTCTAAGTAACGTGAAAAAAATAACCTGCTTCAGATTAAGAGAAGATTTTCGAGGATAGATCTATTTTCGAAGAAGGAGTGTGCCGGTGGCACATGACTGATGAGAAAACAGATATAGACCGAAAAGATTCCTTAAGATGAGGCAGGTTATTTTTTGAAGGTTACTAAAAGGTTCTTTGAAGTGAAAAAACTTCATTATCTTACCGCTACCTCAGTCAGATAGCACCGCTTCTTCCAATCATTTGACATAGTAGCCGGACTGGATCTCAAGTGTCTCACCTCTCTTGACGGCGATGTTCTTTCCGGTGCAGGAGGTGCCTCCAAGTTTGTACTGGACAATGTAGGTGCCCTCAGGGAGGCTGGTCTCGTAGCACTCCTGATAGGAGTAGACACTGCCTGACGGATCGAAATGATAGCTTTTAGGATCACTTATGCTCTTTGAGTCAATAAAGACGATGTCCGTCATGTACTTGCCTTTCTCGCTGTTGACGAACTTCACATTGCCGCAAGGAATTCTGTTCGGAACCGGGAGGTCGATGAAAAACTCCTTCTTCTCGATGGACCGGTTCTGGACGCCCGGCAGACCGCCAGGATTATTGGTGCAAAGGTCACGGTAGTTCATCTCGCTCAATGTCACTTTCATACGGTAACGGGTGGCGGCGTCGGACTCCACAGTGTTCTCCACACTCCAGACCCAACCGGAATGGAAATCAAAAGTGGCTCTGGATATGGCCGGAGGCTGAGTGTTGACCAACTCCGGCAGGTTCTTCACCTCCAGTTTGTAGTGGATGCTTCCGTCAGACGATTTGTCGATGATGGACAGGTCCCTGATCTCACGCGTCCTTGAACTGCTGAAGTTGCAGCCTGAGCTCAAGGAAAGCCCGGCGCCGGCGGCGCCACCGGACAAACCGGCCTCGAACGACCATGTCACACCGGAAGTGTAGGTCTGGGAGTTTATCGTGGTTGAAGGGGACGGAACCTGATTGAAGCGGACCGGAACCTGATTGCCTTTGTCATCGACCAGGGAGATGTCCACATTGTAGCCGGTCAGGAAATAGCCCATGAAATCGCCGGTCCAGCCATTCGGCAGCACCTTGTTGAACTTACCGGCGTACATCCCGGACGAAGCCACCGAGAACGTGGCGTCAACGATGTAGAAGTCCCCGATGTAGTTGCTCTTGGACGTTTTGAACGCATAGAGCGGGATGACCGAGTAGTACTGCTCGAAGCGGCCTTCGCCCGTCACCCTGAACTCCTTCTTGCCGTCCTTGAAGATCAAGCCATTGTCAATCTTGTAGTCATGGGACGAGAACAGATGGATGGACTGGAGCAGGTCGTCTCCCGAGGTGTTCGCGGAATGCGCGTCACCGACCCATGACACAAGGCCGTTCAGGTTGGTCGGCGGGAAATCATCCATTGAGAAGACCTTGCCGCTCCTGTGGAACGCCACGAAAAGGCAGTCGTCCAACGTCTCGGCGGACAGAAAACCGATGTTGTGCCGCGAAAGGAACGACAGCAGATCCGAAGTCGGAGAGACCACGACCACCGCCGCCCCACGCTGGTAGGCGCTCAAGATCTCATCGTCCTTGACATCCTTCTCGCTCACAAAAACCACCTTCGCCTCCTCGCAGGAGACCCTCTTCCCGGTGAATCTTGAATATATCAACTCAAGGATGTCGCCATCCAGTTCAGACAGTACACAGTAGGGCAGGTCCGAGGTGCGGTTCTCCTCGACGGGCTCCGGCTCCGGTTCCGGATCGGGGTCAAGGCCTGATTTCCCTCCGCAGGAGGCCAGCAGGCCAAAAGCCGCGCAAAGCGCAAGTATATTCAGAAAATCAATTATTCGTTTCATGGTCATTGGATTTCATTCAGAAGGTTCATGAATATATTCATAGTTTTACTTGAAGCCGTAGCCGGTTGATAGTCTCACAGATCCTCCCGGCCTCACTCTGACAAGTCCGGTGTAGTTGCGTTTCCTGGTCTTGCCTTTCGCGTCCTTGATGTCGCATTGCAGCTCGTAGTCGCCGGCCACCAGGAACAGGGAGCAGGTGTTGCCTTGGCCATAGACGCTTCCGTCATGGTAGCTTCCGGTCTCGGGGTGGCTCTTGTTGTACAGCCTGACATTGGTCATGAAAGTGCCCTCCTCGCTGTTCGTGAGGTCGAATTTCCCGGTCGGCCCCCTGTTGGGCACAGGAAGGTCCTTGGTGACGGAATACTTCTTCTGAACGAACTCAAGATCGTGGTAGTCAACACTTCCCGAGTAGAAATAGGAAGCGCCGTAGACAAGGTTGTAAAGATCTATCACAACCCTGTACTTGGTCTGCACGTCGTAGTCCTCCGCCGGGACAGCCCACACCCACTGGCTATAGAAATTTACGGTCGAGGTCGAGACAAGCGGAGGGTCCGTGATTTTCAGGGATTTCAGGCGAGGAAGATTGTTGATCTCGTAGTCGTAGCCGACCGTGGAGCCTTCGTGCCTGTTGAGCACATCGCAGTCGCTTATTGTGCGGGATGTGCTTGAGGAGATGGAGAATCCCGTGTTTGATGAGATCATCGGAGACGTGCCGCCGGTGATTCCTCCGCCGATGGAAAAGCTCCAGCCGGTCGTGTAGCTGGTCGAGCCGATGACGGTCTCCGGTGTCGGTGTCTGGACAAAACGTCCTACTGGAGTTCCAGCGGTGTTTAATATGTAGATGTTAGAACTGAGAGACTTGAGATAGAAACCGCATATCCTCGCTTTCACCAAGCCGTGCGTCTTGGTGAAATTCCCCGTGTACATCTTCCCCGACACGACAGAAACGGTGGAGGTCATGAGGTAGTAATCCATGGCCTCCGAGTCACCACTCTTGAATCCGTGCATCGGCGTGACCTTCAACTGCACATCTATGGAAAACTCGCCCTCAAGGTAATCGTGTTTGGAGGCCGCTACGTTGGTTATCTTCTCGCTGACCTTGTCAGAATAGGTCGTGTACAGGCATGACTCCTCCCAGAAAGAGGACGGGTCGAAGTTGCCGGCCACGTTCAGGATGGCGTTGTTGGTCCAGGAGACAAGGCCGTTGAGGCATTCGTCCACCTCCAGACCCTCCGCCGGAGTCCGCACGGCACAGTGGCCGGAGCGTCCCTGCTGGAAAGCCACACAGAGGAAATTTCCCGTCTCCACACCGAGTTGTTCAAGCAGGATTTTTGACGGATCGCAGACAACCACGACGCGCCCCTTGAGTGTGTCAAGTCCGGAATAGCCGGCCATGTCCGTGACAATCACCTGTGCGTTGTCAGCCGAAGGAGCCGTCTCTTTCAGCCGGCCTTTGACAGCGTCCGCGAAGTCCTTGGAGAGGTCTTCCGAGACCCATGCCGGGAACGCGATCTTCTCGCCGTCGGCGAGTGAGGAAGGCTTGCGGTAGTCGCCTTCAATGATGACCTCGTCACCGTAGTCCGGACTGTCCTTGGAACAGGAGACAAGCGTAAGCACGAACGCCGGTATGGCCAGATAAAGTAAAAGAGAGTGTTTCATGGTATTACAGTCTGTAAGGCAGTTTGCTGTTGTAGTTCTTGTCCACACAGATAGTCGCCGTCTTCTTTGTGAGATTGTAAACGACTGACCATTGCGTGTTGCTTGTGATGTCTCCTCCCTCGGATTGCAGATCTGTGTGCACGGCATCAAGCAGAGACATGCATTCATCTTCCGTCATCACACGGTTCTTCTTTTCCAATGTCTCGTGGAGCTTGTCGTACCGCTCTTTTCCTCCTCCGACATTCCGCCATCCCTCGGACAGATAGAAATTGGTGACGTGGTCGGTGTCAAGCAGGTTCATCGTCCAATCTTTCGCTGACGGATCACTCAGCGGCGGCACCTCTCCCGGGCGGTAATATTCCACGACAACGCTCTTTCCGCTTGCGTCGGCGATCAGGAAATGATAGTTCGAGTCCGAATTCTCACCGTCCGCGAAAAAATTGTGGGACCGGAAAACCTCCACGGCTTGCTCAACGCTTGTACACCTGTCCAGAGCCAGCCTGATGGCTAATGTCGGGACAATGTCACTCTTCCCGGGGTCATGCTGTACCGCCCCGCCGGTACCTCGAAGAGACAGGACACCTATGAACAGTCCCGCATCATTCATCCCGTCCAGACAGCAGTAGATGGATGCGGTCACAGGGATGGAAAGATCCGTCTTCCCGTCCGACAACGCACCGGCCACATAAGTGTCTTTGTCCAGAAATGGAAGGGCTGAGATGCAGATGGACTCATGCACTCCTTTTGTGACATTGTGTACAAGCACATTGGAAGACGACACAAATCTATAGTCAAAGTTACGTCCCACCAGCACGTCTCCTTCCGGGGACTTGACACAGAAAGCACTGCATCCGAAATCCACGCCACCGTCAGCCTTGCCCAGCGGAACTGTTGTCAGCATCGGCACCACTTTTCCGAGAAGTTGCATACTGGAACTCGCCCCTCCGCTAGACATAACCTCATCGATGTGGTAGTCCGAACTATATTTCACTGAATATAAATGCCCGTCCGCCAAATTCTTCAATGTGGACACCATAGCCTTCTGATCATCATTCCTCAGATAATCAGCAGGGTTTGCGGCGGTTTCGGTTTCTCCCTTATCACAAGAGGACAGAAAGAAAACCGAGACTGAAAGACAAGACACAAGATAGATAAGACGCTTCATCGTTTTGATATTGTTTGAGACATACTCGGAAGCCTCAGGGTGGCTCACCACGCCCAAGGAAAAAATTTGTGAGACAAAAATACTAAAAAAGCACCCGAAGAAAAGACGGCTCCGACGAATCTTGCCGAGCCGTCAAGAAATTGTCGTACGGACAACCTTATTTTGTCAAATCAGCATTTTTTTGTCGAACCGATAAATTGCTTATCCGCCATTTTGTCGGGGTCATACCCTCTCTCTCCTTGAAGGAAGCATTGAAATTGCTCACGGAAAGAAAGCCTGATTTTTCCGCGATTTCGGCGATGGACCTGTCAGGATTCTCCAGCAAGGCGCGTTTTGCATGGTCGATTCTCATTCCGCAGATCCATTCCCGGAAGGTAATCTTGTAGGTCTGATTGATGAAAGCGGAAAGATACGTCCTGTTTGTGTACAGGGTTTTGGACAGATCCGCTATCGTGAGTCCCGGTTTCAGATAGCCTTCCGCCTCCACCCATTCCTGCACAAGACGTTGCATTTCCGGATTGCAGGAGAACGTTTCTGTCGCAGGAAGATCCGATCCCGGGTCACTTTCGATGGCACATTCGACGGTTTCATAAAAAAGCATGTAGTTCTGGTAACTGACATACAGATAAATGTAGAACGGAACGGAAGACAGCACCCAAACAAAAACAAGATTGTCAGGAAGGAAGGTCAGCACAGAACAACCGATGCCGAAAATGAGCATCCAATATGTCAGTACCGACATCCATCTGACATAGGTCGCGATATGGTCAGAATAGGTGTCATCCATCTTTTTGACGGCACGATGGTAGGCCTTGAGCAGGTGTGAGGCCAGAGAGAAACCATACAGAGCAAGCATCAGGGCTAATGAATATATCAGGCCGGCTTTCAGTGTGCCGTCTTCGGTGAACAAGAGCGCGGAGACGGACAGGATGACATATAAAAGCCATGACAGACAATGTCTCACAATGATCTTCCGTGTGATGTAGGAGCGGTTCAGAAGTGTGTGAAGAGCCGCGACGAACAACCCGTAGCCGAAGAAATACGTTGAGAGATTCATCACAATCGCTGCATTGACGTTAACCTGCCTTATGTCAAAGCACAGATGGACGGCATAATTTGCCGCCAGCACCAAAAGCGCCGCCCCCATTAAATTTCTTGACCGCAGGTAGTTGGCGAACAGCCTCTTGTCCGGGACCTTCCCGAAGAAGAACCTAAAGACAAAGAACGCCATCAGGGTCAAGGCAATGCATAGGGAGTATCTGTACAGATCGATGTTCATGGTGTCAATGCGATGGAATGCCTTTATTCGATGTAACTGGTGAGACAGGTCATCGAGGCGTCGGGACGGAACTCGATGCCGGTGGAGGTGGCGGGGATGAGAACGGTCTCGCCCTGACGGAGGGTCACGACGTGCTCCCGGCCGTCATTCTCATGGTCAACAAGGCTGCCGCCTCCGGCGACGCACATCACGACCACAAAAGAGTCCAGTTTAGAGAGATCCTTGGCGCAAGGCTTGTCCAGGTCGAAGAGCGAGGTGGTGAAGTACTTGCAGCTGACCAGTTTGGTCTCGGCGTCCTTGACGTGGGAATATTCAGTCCTGTAGTCCGGGTAGACATCGTAGTCGATGGCCTCCTTGGCCTGCTCGATGTGCAGTTCGCGGGGCTTTCCGTCAAGACCCAGGCGACCATAGTCATAGATCCTGTAGGTCAGGTCGGATGTCTGCTGGATCTCGGCGACGAAGGCTCCGGCCCCGATGGCGTGGATGCGGCCGGCAGGGAGGAAGAACACATCGCCGGGAGCGATCCTGTAGCTTGCAAGCACGTCGGTGATGGTGTGTTCGTTGACTCTTTTCTCATATTCATCAGGAGTGATCCACTCGGTCAGACCGCTCAGCAGATGGGCTCCCTCGTCGGCTCCGACCACATACCACATCTCGGTCTTGCCTTTCATCCCAGGATGGGTCTTCGCGGCAAGCTCGTCGTTCGGGTGGACCTGGATCGACAGGTCGCTTCTAGCGTCGATAAATTTGATCAGGAGCGGGAACTCCGTGCCGGTCTTCTCAAAAACCTTCTTGCCGACGAGTTCAGGGCCATATTCATTCATCACATCGGTCAGGCTTTTGCCTGCAAGAGAGCCGTTGGCTATCGTTGAGACATGGCCCGGGACAGCTGAGATCTCCCAACTCTCCCCTATCTTGTGCCGCTTTGTCTTTACGCCCTTGAACGGGGCGATCTTTTCTCCGCCCCACACCATCTCACGGAGATAGGGCTCAAATTTCAGAGGGTACATATTCGTTAAGTTCTTTTTAAACAATTATTTATCCAGCTCTGTCAATGCGAACGCATAGGCTCCGAGCGAGATGGCCTTGCTGGCTCCGATCTTGGAACGCATCACGCCGACGCGCTTCTGAGGGTCGTAAACCACCTCGCGGTCGCTGCCATAGACCTTCAAGGAACGTGCCTCGCCACGGGCGAACTGCTCGAACTCGGCCGGATCATCGAGGTTATAGACCTTCATCTGAACCCGGTTCAGTTCCTCACCGGTGAGCTGGTGCATCTTACCGCGCATAGTGCGTAATATTCCAGGCATCAGGTACTTGTAGTTGTTCATCACTCCGCCTCCGATCACGATCAGGCCATCGATCAGGGTAACCGCCGTGGCCATCGCGTCGCCCGCGACCTCGCCCATCTTGTCGAACGCCTTGATCGCGGCTTCCTTGTCGCCAGGCCTCTTGCCCTCGCAAACCTCGGCGAGATCCTTAGGCTCAAGACCGTGGTTCGGATTGCCGGTCAGCTCACCGTAAACTCTCTTCACGGCACGGATCGAGGCACCGTCCTCGACGATGATGTCCGGCATATCAGGATGCTTGAGACAGAAAGTCTCCACGCAGGAGTTATCGCCACGGTTAAGCTCACCGTTGATGACAGTACCGATTCCCAGACCTGTGCCGAACGTGTAGCCGATGAGGTTGTGGTAACGCTTCGCGCTGCCGGCCTTCGCAAGCTTTTCATTGACCTCAGGGAGAGCTCCGCCGAGAGCCTCGCCATAGGCGTAAAGGTCGCCGTCATTATTGATATAAACCGGGATTCCAAAAGTGTCCTCAAGGAATGGTCCGAGAGCGACACCGTCACGGAAAGACGGGAAGTTAGGAAGATAACCGCCGATGATTCCGTCCGGGTAATCGGCCGGGCCAGGGAAGCAGAAGCTGATCGCGACAGGTTTCTCCTCTCCAAGTTCCTCTTCGATCTGACGGAATCCCTTGACCATCGTGCCGAGGCAGCGGTCAAGGTTGTCGGCGTTGGACGGAAGTGTGATTGGTTCGCAGCAAAACTCACCACCCTTCATCGCGCCGAAGACCATATTGGTGCCGCCGGCGTCAAGGGTCATAACAACTCTGCTGTCATTTCTTATATCAGACATATTCTTGTGTTTTTAATTATTGCCGAACCTCCTTGAATATTCAAAAAATCAAGTCTTTTCGTTGCAAAGATAATCATTATCCGTCTTTCGGGCTCATCGTTTGCAGGGAAAATTTGTACCTTTGCACCAATCCTCTATTCTTCACCACTTGTGGTGAAAGCAAGTACCTCCCCCGAGGGGAGGGATTTAGGGTAGGGGTAACGTGAATGAATGTGGGTGGGCAATCACCTTCGGACGTGAGATAAGGTAGTTTACAGCGGGTAGTTGCCTACTTGCGAGAATTGAAGTTATCTATGCAGAAAAGAAGAAATCGCCAAGGTGGCGAGAAGGGCGGCAGGAAGAGCCGCGACAAGAAATTCGGTTCCAGACAGAAGAGCAAAAGAGTGCTGGAGGAGGTGACCGGCAAGGTTCAGATGACAAGGGACGGCTATGTCTTCGTGATCATCGAGGGCGAGCCGGATAATGATGTGTTCGTCAAGGCGTCCAAGACTCGCGGCGCGTTGAACGGAGACATCGTGAAATGTGCGGTGACAAGTGAGAGAAAGGAAGCTTCATCCGATGCGGCCAAAGGCGGACGCAAGGACACGGCCAGACGCCGCGAGGGAGAGATCATAGAGATTGTAGAGCGCAGCCACAAGCCGTTCGTCGGCGTGCTGCACATTGTCGGAAGGCAGGCTTGGGTGCTGATGCAGTCAAGGAATATGCCGTACGACATCTGCATAGATTTCGACACCCTTCCTGAGGGTGCGAAAAGAGGGATGAAAGTGGCGGCTCTGGTCGACGGATGGGACAAGGGTGAGCCGACTCCGAAAGGCCACATAGTGGATGTGCTCGGAATGCCGGGCGAGAACGACACCGAGATGCACGCCATCCTCGCTGAATATGCCCTGCCATACAGGTTCGAGCCGGAGGTCGAGAACGCGGCGGATCAGATTTCGGACCAGATCACCGAGAAAGATCTCAAGGGTCGTCGGGATTTCCGCAACACCCTGACATTCACCATCGACCCTACGGACGCAAAAGACTTCGACGATGCTTTGTCATTCAAGAAACTGGACAACGGCAACTACGAGATCGGAGTCCACATCGCCGACGTGTCCTACTATGTGCTTCCAGGGACGATCGTGGACAAGGAGGCACAGGAGCGCGGCACGTCAGTCTATCTGGTTGACAGGACAGTCCCGATGCTTCCGGAGAAACTTTGCAATAAACTCTGCTCCCTACGCCCGCACGAGGAAAAGCTGACATTCTCGGTGGTTGTGGAGATGACGCCGCGCGGAAAAATCGAGAACCGTTGGTTCGGCCGCACGGTGATCTGTTCTGACTACCGTTTCGACTACGACGGAGCCCAGCAGATCATCGAGAGCGATGGTAAGGAGCCTGCGGATCCGGCCATCGGTCAGGATGTCAGGGAGGCCATCGTGACGCTCAACAAGCTGGCATTGACACTCCGCAAGCGTCGTTTCGCTTCAGGAGCCATCAGTTTCGAGCGTCCGGAGATGAAAGTCGAGGTGGATGCGACCGGAAAGCCGATCAGGGTTTACGAGAAAATCACCAAGGAGGCCAACTGGCTGATCGAGGAGTTCATGCTTCTTGCGAACCGTTCCGTGGCCGAGTTCATCGCCACTTCCGGCAGGATGGACGGCAAGGCCGACAAGAAGGCCAAGACCTTTGTCTACCGTGTACACGGCGAGCCTAACACGGAGAAGATCGCGAGCCTCGGCCAGTTCGTCAGCAACTTCGGCTTCAAGTTCGGGCCGAGCGGCAACGGACGGGAGATCGCCAAGTCCTTGAACACCTTGCTTGCCGAGGCAAAGGGCACACCTGAATGCGACGCCTTCCAGATGATAGCCCTGCGCTCGATGGCAAAGGCGATCTACACCACCGACAACATCGGCCATTACGGCCTTGCGTTCAAGTTCTACACGCACTTCACTTCCCCTATCCGCCGCTATCCTGACACAATGGTACACAGGCTGTTGGCCCTCTACCTCGACAATGCCGAGAGTCAGAACAAGGACTATTACGAAGCCCAGTGCCAGCATGCTTCCGAGCGCGAGCAGATAGCGGCGAACGCCGAACGCGACAGCATCAAGTACAAGATGATCGAGTTCATGCAGGACAAGATAGGCAATGAATATGAAGGCTCGATCTCCGGCCTCACCGAATGGGGTATGTACGTGGAGATCAAGCCTACGATGATCGAAGGCATGGTCGCCCTGCGCGATGTGAAGTCCGACTTCTTCGAGTTCGACGAGCAGAACTACCTCATCCGTGGCCGCCGCACCGGCAAGGTCTTCCGACTGGGTGACGCGGTCAAGATCCGTGTGAAGGCCGCCAATCTGGAGCAGAGGCTTCTGGACTACGAACTGGTTGACACCACCACAGACAATGGCTCATCCAGTGATGGTTCTGGCAACGGTTCCAACCATGGCCCCAGCCACCGTTCCGGCAATGGGGATACGCGCCACGTCCTGGATGGAGAGGGTCGTTCCAACCATGGCTCCAGCCACCGTTCCGGCAATGGGTCTGGCAAGGGTTCCGGTAAGGGTTCCGGCAATGGGTCTGGCAACGGTTCCGACAATGGTCCCGGTAGCGGTTCCGATGACGGCAAAGGCAAGAAAAAGCCTTTCTACGCCTCCGTCGCCCACAACGATGACCAGCCTAAGCGCAAGTCATCCAAGGACAAAGGCCGTCCCCACAAGAAGTTCGGCCCCAAACCTTCCCGAAACGAGAAGAAGAAAGCCAAATAATTCTTTGGTTTAGTACATAGCAATCTCAAAATGTGGCCGTCACGTGCGGCCACATTTTTTTGTCCAGTGTACGCCCTGTTGGCCGGATAAAATGTAGAAATCATACACTTTGTCCGGCCAAATCGCGATCACCGGACGAACAGCGCTAAGGAAGCAGGTGACGGTGAGAATCTTACAAAAGGCTTTCAGCCACATAACGAGTCTGTCGCGGCAAAAGCCAGATCGGGCTGTTCTTATTTCGGGTGCAGAAGAGGCTGCTTTGCACCCGATATGACTTTCTTATTGGTTTTGGGGTGCGAAAAGCCGCTTCTCGCACCCGATACGGTAATTCGAGCTATTTCCCCGAACCTTGCCATTCAGCCCATAACATAAAAGGTCGAGCCTATAACACAGAGAGTGACCGCAAGGGAAATAATGTCATTGACAAACAAATCACCGCCAAGAGGCAATCCCATATAATCGCCTGAATATAAAGACAATAACATGTAAATAGTCAACGTATCTATAGTAATGTTGAAAAAAATAAGTTGCGTCAATCGATAAAATTGAATCACCCTGAACATCTATATATTGCAAATTTAAAGTGATGCAGGTTATTTTTTACATTTCACATAATAGCCTCAAAAAAAGTGAAATTTTTATCTGACGATTGTGGTTGCCTCTCTTATCATTAATGGGGTTGTCTCTATCTTTTGCAATTGGCGGGAACGGTCAGGGCTGTCTGATGGCCATACAGTATAGATGGATGTCCCTTAGGAGGGGTTATCACATCAGGTAAGGAACGGTTGAGAGTGCCCTAAGCGCTTACAGGCCGATGACCGTTCCCGTCAATTGCAAACACCTGAGATGCGCACCGAATACACCTTTGCAGGCAAACACCTGGAATGCGCCCTGAAAATACCCTTGCAGACACTCGTGGTGGGGGGAGACTGTCTTAAAAATAAAAGTACCCCCAGTGAGGATTGAGAATCCGTTGTCGCCCCTGTAGTGGGGTACAGACTTTTCTGCTCTCGCCGAGACTTTTCAGACAGTCTGGGGGGGCACATAAAAGAGAAAAGCCCGGTCCATCGTAAAGACAGACCTGGCATTTCTCCCTTGTTATATGAATCACAAAGGGGAGACGCAAGATTTTGCGTCTCTTCTCTTCGTGGTCCCAGTAGGGCATGATCCTACGACCCCCTGATTATGAGTCAGATGCTCTAACCAACTGAGCTATGGGACCGATTCCCGACCTTGATGGCCGGGCATATTGCTTGAACGGATGCGGCCTCTGAGACCGCTCCGTCCTCAATCTGAATTATCAGACTTTGATCTCAACCTCAACGCCGGAAGGAAGTTCGAGCTTCATGAGAGCATCAACGGTCTTTGCATTGCTGTCGTCGATGTCCAGAAGCCTGCTGTAGGCGCTAAGCTCAAACTGCTCGCGGGACTTCTTGTTGACGAAGGTCGAGCGATTGACAGTGAAGATCTTCTTGTTGGTAGGGAGCGGAATAGGACCGTTCACCTTGGCGCCAGTAGCCTTCACGGTGTCCACGATCTTAGCGGCTGACTTGTCAACCAGCATGTGATCGAATGATTTGAGTTTTATTCTGATTTTTTGACTCATATCAAAAATACTTAATTACGATTTAACACTTACTCGTCATCATCAGAGAGCTTGTAGCCGCTCTTCTCGATAACGTCCTTGGCCAGGTTGGCAGGAACCTCAGCGTAGTGGTCGAAAGTCATCGTGCTGGTCGCGCGGCCGGATGAGAGGGTTCTGAGAACTGTCACATAACCGAACTGCTCGGCGAGCGGAACGAAGGCCCTTACGATTCTCGCACCGTTGGCGGTGGAGTCCATAGCCTGGATCTGGCCGCGACGACGGTTGAGGTCACCCACGATGTCACCCATGTAGTCCTCTGGAGTAACAACCTCAAGGGACATGATAGGCTCGAGGAGAACAGGCTTAGCCTTCGGGCAGGCGTGGCGGAATGCCAGACGGCCGGCCATTTCGAATGAAAGCTGGTCTGAATCGACTGGGTGGTAAGAACCATCAAGCACGGTAACCTTCAGAGACTGAACCTCGTAACCAGCGAGAACACCGTTGGCCATAGCGGCCTTGAAGCCCTTCTCGATGCAAGGGATGAATTCCTTAGGAATATTACCACCCTTGACCTGATTGTCGAACTGAAGTCCGGTAACGCCTTCATCGGCAGGTCCGATCTCGACGATGATGTCGGCGAACTTACCACGACCACCGGTCTGCTTCTTGAAGACCTCACGGTGCTGTACTGTAGCGGTGATGGCCTCTTTGTAGTTAACCTGCGGAGCGCCCTGATTGATCTCGACACCGAACTCACGACGGAGACGGTCCACGATGATGTCAAGGTGAAGCTCACCCATTCCGCTGATGACTGTCTGGCCGGTCTCGTGGTCTGACCTTACGGTGAACGTAGGGTCCTCCTCAGCGAGCTTGCCGAGGGCGATGCCAAGCTTGTCCAGGTCGCCCTGGGTCTTAGGCTCGACAGCGATACCGATAACAGGATCAGGGAATTCCATCGATTCGAGCACAATCTGATGATCCTCGTTGCAGATGGTGTCTCCTGTACGGAGATCCTTGAATCCGACAGCGGCGCAGATGTCTCCGGCCTCGACGAACTCGATAGGGTTCTGATGGTTGGAGTGCATCTGGTACAGACGCGCGATTCTCTCCTTCTTTCCGGTGCGGACGTTATAGACATAAGTACCGGCGTCAACGCGTCCTGAATATACCCTCATGAAGGCGAGACGGCCGACGAACGGATCCGTGGCGATCTTGAACACGAGAGCACAGAACGGCTGGGCTGCGTCAGGGAGAAGATCCTCTTCCTCACCGGTCTTAGGATCGGTACCTTTCACAACACCCTTGTCAAGCGGAGAAGGAAGGTAACGCATCACAGCGTCAAGGAGGAACTGCACACCCTTGTTCTTGAAAGAGGAACCGCAGCATGCTGGAACGATCTGCATAGAGATCGTACCCTTGCGAAGGGCGGCGATGATCTCCTCCTCGGTGAGGGAGTCAGGATTCTCGAAATACTTCTCCATGAGAGCCTCGTCGCATTCGGCGGCAGCCTCGACGAGCTTGTCTCTCCATTTCTCGACTTCTCCGGCCATGTCCTCCGGAACGTCCTTTATTTCATAGTTGACCAGTTCCTCACCGGAGTCATAGTAATATGCCTTGCGGGAAACGAGGTCGATGATGCCCTTGAACTTGTCCTCCGCTCCGATAGGGAGACAAATAGGAACAGCCTTGGCACCGAGTTTGGTGTAGATTTCCTCAACGCAAGCGAGGAAGTCAGCGCCGACACGGTCCATCTTGTTCACGTACGCGATCTTCGGAACGCCGTACTTGTCCGCCTGACGCCAAACAGTCTCTGATTGAGGCTGAACGCGTCCGACAGCGCAGAAAGTAGCGACAGTTCCGTCGAGCACACGGAGCGAACGCTCCACCTCAACGGTGAAGTCGACGTGACCCGGGGTATCGATCAGGTTGATCTGATAAACGTGACCGTTGTAGTGCCAGAACGCTGTGGTGGCGGCGGAAGTGATGGTGATACCTCTCTCCTGCTCCTGAACCATCCAGTCCATTGTGGCAGCCCCTTCATGTACCTCACCGATCTTGTGAGTCTTTCCGGTGTAGTACAGAATACGCTCGGATGTGGTCGTCTTTCCGGCATCGATGTGGGCCATGATGCCGATGTTTCTTGTGTAAGTAAGATCTCTTTTAGCAGCCATCTGCGAATAAAATTAGAAACGGAAGTGGGCGAATGCCTTGTTGGCCTCAGCCATCTTGTGCATATCCTCTTTTCTCTTGAATGCACCACCTTCGTTATTGTAGGCGGCAACGATCTCTGCACAAAGTTTTTCTGCCATTGAGTGGCCGGAACGCTTGCGGGCGAAGTTGATCATATTCTTCATCGACAGCGAGACTTTCCTTTCCGGACGCAACTCAGTAGGCACCTGGAAGTTTGCACCTCCTACACGACGTGACTTCACCTCGATCTGAGGGGTAACGTTTTCGAGTGCCTTCCTCCAGATATCCAGAGGAGCCTTGTCAGAATCCTTCATCTTCTCGCCTACCATGTCAATGGCATCGTAAAAAATAGAATACGCGATACTCTTCTTCCCCTGCAACATAAGATTGTTCACGAAGCGGGTAACCTCGACATCGTGAAACTTAGGATCAGGAAGTAGAATCCTCTTTTTAGGCTTCGATTTTCTCATTGTGAGTAAAAATTAAAGGTGATAAAGATTAATGAAACGGACTACTTCTTAGCGGTCTTCTTCGGTCTCTTGGCTCCGTAGAGGGAACGGGACTGTGTCCTTCCTTCCACGCCAGCTGTGTCCAAAGCTCCTCTAAGGATGTGGTAACGCACACCAGGGAGATCCTTCACACGACCTCCGCGGACCAGCACAATGCTGTGCTCCTGAAGGTTGTGTCCCTCGCCCGGAATGTAGGCATTGACCTCTTTGGAGTTGGTAAGGCGTACCCTGGCGACCTTTCTCATCGCTGAGTTAGGCTTCTTAGGGGTCGTCGTGTAAACACGAAGACATACGCCCCTCTTCTGAGGACATGCGTCCAGCGCGCGTGACTTGCTCTGAGCGACAATGCTCACGCGTCCTTTGCGAACTAATTGTTGAATTGTAGGCATAAATGATTGTAAATCTAATATTTATGTTTCCCCCAAACATTTGGGGCTGCAAATTTACGGATAATTCTTCAATCTACAAAGCATCCAGCAAACAGATTTGCCAAATTTATGAATGGCATACCCTGACAACACAGAAATCACTTGTCAGCAAACGTATGAATCCAACAACCGTTGTGATAGCACAATAGACATACGGGCTGATGCCGTAATACTTCTCGGACAGCGGGTCGGCGGCGGTCCAGCGGTTCGGGGAGATCACTGTATGTGTGGTTCTACAGGGCTTGTCAACCATTGAAGCAACTTTTGACTTTTGTATTCCTTATCTCTTTCTTTACTTCATACCCCCTCTATTTCACCCAACATTATCCCATTCTTACCATTCCTGCCAACTGCACGAAATAATCATTTGACCAAATGTCAAGTTCCTTTGGATTGCGCACGAAAGGCAATACATCTTCTTTCACTTGTTTTATATCAGCTGCAGAGAGACGCTCTATGAGTTTCTCTTTGAATAACTCTGGAGTAATATTCTCATTGTTAAACTGCTTGCATCGTTCTGCCAAATGAGTAAAATCCAACGGAATATTATTAACGGGAGAGCATATTGTCGAATATTTCATTTTTCATCGTCTTAAGAATTTTAAAAGTGTAGAAATTGAATCAGCCTTTTTGCCTACATTAATATATTCTTCAAATATGTTTGCGTCCATATTATAGAACTCATCCATATCCATACGAATATCCTGCTCAAGATATGCCTCCACATCCGTCATATAACGAAGAATGACTTTTGAGGAATTGGCAATCAAATCACACAATGCCTTTTCCGGTGATGCGATAAGAAATGCATAGTCACCTTTATTCATACTCCTTACTCCTATCGGGAATGCCTCTTTTGA
>SAMEA104315420__coassemble_667_pt1 | contig 19468 bp, 11 predicted proteins | sample SAMEA104315420__metabat2_high_PE_035 | metagenome-assembled genome bin SAMEA104315420 (sample SAMEA104315420) | gut metagenome | biome: Monkey gut; feature: monkey-associated habitat; material: faeces | place: China | collected 2013 | reverse complement strand
GATCAAACTCTTCTTTGTATATACACTTTATCTCTCAGTTCGACCCCGACAACTTATTCATCTTTCCTAAAAAAAGAATCAACGCTCTCATTTTCGTTCTCGGTACTTGTTGTACTTCCTTCAGTCTTTTCAATGAACTTGTTTGCATTCCTGTTCAGATCGTTTGTGTTTCGTTCCGAACGGGAATGCAAAGGTAGACATTATTTTTGAACCTGCAAACTTTTTCCGAAAAATTTTTAACTTTTTTTATTCATTTTTATTCTCGCCTGCAGCTCCCAAGTACGTATCCTGTCCTTATACAGGTTGTTAGCGTTTACTTTGTCGATATCGAGCGAAGCGTCGGAATTATCGTCCCAACGGCGACAATTATAGACAACATCGTAGATTCGGCCTATCTGGTACTCTCTGGAGACGCGAAGACCCACCGCATAGTCCTCCCCATACTTCGTCGTAGGGAAGTTGATCGTACGAAGCATCGGAACGTAGAATCCGCGCGGAGCGCCAAGACCATTTATGCGCAGAGCGTTGTTACGGCCATTCTCCGGAGTCCACTCACGATGATCGATGATTCCAGGAGGCAGGGTCTCCATCTGGAAATTCGTCATTCTATAGGTACCGACAACCATAGCGCAGTTCTGGGCATAGAAAGCGTCCACGAACTTCTGGACGGTGTTCTCATCATAATAGACATCGTCAGAATCCAGCTGGATGGCGAATTTACCACACTTAGGATGGTGCAGGGCGGCGTTCCAGTTGCCTCCGATGGCGTGATAGCTCTTGTCCTGTGCGATATAGACGAGCTTAGGGTCATCGATGAACTTCTTGATGACATCAACGGTTCCGTCAGTGGAGTTGTCATCGACCACGATCACATTGTATTTAAATGTGGTCTTCTGATTCAGGGCGGAATTCAACGCGTCACCTATAGTGCGGACCCTGTTTTTGCAAGGAATGACGACAGATGCTTCATATTCAAAGGTATCGTCAGAGAACTCAATGTGCTTGAATTTCGGTTCAAGGTAACCTCCGACATCCTTAAGATGCTGGGTACAAGCCTTTTCCATCTCAATCTGGACAGCACGGTTCTTCGGATCCACATAGTCGAAGAGTTTCTCGCCGGACTTACGGGTGTCCGTCTCGATCTCGTAGTAGAGATATTCATTGATGTGGACAAGGCTTCCCCTCTGGGAGACTTTTAGGCGCAGGTCATAGAGGCCGGCATATTCATAGTCAACGTCCATTCTGGCGACGGCTTCCTTCAATGCGGAGGTTCTGTAGATCAGCACAGAGCCGAAATCGAAGTCATCGCGGAGCGCGCCCTCCTGGCAGTCGATCACCGGAGCGAAGGCGCGGTTGCCGTCCACCTCGTTGAAATGGTCGGCATAGACCATGGCGGCGGAGGAATCCTCGGCGATTGAAAGGAAGCGCTCAAGGGCGAACTGGCCGAAGCTGAGTTCAGTCGTCTTGGTGTAAATCATTGTGAAAGGAGCGGCCGCGGACTCGGCAATCTTCCTGATGCCGGTTGTGCTTTTGAATATGGCCGCGTCAAGGAACTCAACCTTGGCGACCTCGGACTCGGCGCGGAGGTTCGCGGCGGTCACAGCCACCTGCTCATCGCTCACGAACGGGACAAAACAATCGATTCTGTTCATAATATTTATAGAATATTAATTTTAGCATTTTCGCAGTCACAAAAATAGTAAAATATCGGTAAAAATTGATACTTTTGTCAAATAGTCGCCCGGGCGGCTCACATATTAATTAATATCAATGAATATGACCTTAAGAAGAACATTGATTCTGGCTGCGGCTGTCATGGCGACAGCCACGGCAATGACAGCGCAGGAAACGCCGAAATGGCTCAGGAAAAGCGCGATCTCCCCAGACGGAACGAAAGTGGCGTTCTGCTACAAAGGCGACATCTTCACGGTTGATGTCAACGGCGGAAGGGCACTCCAGATCACCACGAACCAAGCCTATGACTCGGATCCCCTCTGGACTCCGGACGGGAAGAGGATCGTGTTCTCTTCCTACAGGGCTGGCTCCAAGGACATATTCATCACTTCCGCCGAGGGTGGTGTTCCGAGAAGACTGACAGATTACCCGGGTAACGAGACTCCTCTCTGCGTGCTTGACGGCGGCAGGGTTCTGTTCCAGGCAAACATCCAGCAGGACGCCGTCTATGGCGGATTCCCGGGCAGCCCGCAGGTCTGGCAGGTTGACGAGAAAGCCGGCAGGCCTCAACTTGTAACCTCAATGCCTCTCATGGCTATGAGTGTGAACAACTCAGGAGAGGTCATCTACGAAGACTACAAAGGCTACGAGGATCCGCTCCGCAAGCACCACCAGTCATCCGTGACAAGGGACATCTGGCTCTATAAGCCAGCTTCGGCTCAGGGTGAGAGGTTCAGGGTCACCGGCGACGGGACATTCACGAAACTGACATCATTCATCGGAGAGGACAGGAATCCGGTCTTCGCCGCTGACGGAAAGACATATTATTATATATCGGAGGCTGACGGGACTTTGAACGTCTATAAAGCCTCAACCGGGAATCCTGGAGAGCCTAAGCAGCTGACACATTTCAAGGACAACCCGGTAAGATTCCTTTCCGTGGCCGGCAACGGCACGCTCTGCTTCTCCTGGAACGGAGACCTCTACACAATGACGGACGGCGGCGAGCCCAAGAAGCTCGACATCACCGTGGCGAAGGACGAGACCGAGAATGATGTTGAATATCTCACCTTCTCGACCGGAGCGTCCTCTATGGCGGTGTCCCCTGACGGAAAAGAGATCGCTGTCGTGATCAGAGGCGATGTCTTCGTCACGTCCGCCGACTACAAGACCACGAAGAGAATCACCAACACACCGGAGCAGGAGCGCAACGTCAGCTTCTCAAAGGACGGACGCGAGCTTTACTATTCATCGGAAAGGAACGGTCATTGGGGAATATACAAGACTTCGCTGACCGACAAGAAGGAAAAGAGGTTCACCTATGCCACCAAGTTCAAGGAAGAGCTTGTGACATCGGAAAGCGAGACATGCTTCCAGCCCGTTGTCTCTCCGGACGGGAAATGGGTGGCGTTCCTGCGCGACAGGACCGAACTGGTCATCAAATCGACCAAGGACGGAAAGGAAAAGTCTTTGCTTAAAGGCGTGAATTACTCCTACGCTGACGGTGACCAGGGCTTCGAGTGGAGCCCGGACAGCAAATATCTCCTTAGCAACTACCAGATCAACGGCGGATGGAACAATTCCGACATCGCGTTGATCGACATAGAGAGCGGCGAGATCACGAACCTGACCCAAAGCGGCTATTCCGACGGGAACTTCAAATGGACGCTCAAAGGCAAGGCGATGGCCTGGGAATCAGACAAGGACGGTTACCGCAGCCACGGAAGCTGGGGAGCCGAGAGCGACATCTACATTATGTTCTTCGACGGAAAGGAGATGACCAAGTTCTACCAGGACAAGGAGGACGCTGAGATCGCCAAGGCACTTGAGGACGGAGACAAGTCCGAGAAGAAGATCGAGAAAGAGGAGAAGAAGGAAAAGAAAGATTCTGTCAAGCAGGCGGAGAAGCCTGAGAAACTCGTTCTTGACCTGGAGAACAGGGAGTTCCGCACAGCCCGCCTGACACGCTTCTCCGGAAGACTCGGCGACTTCTATCTCACCCAGGACGGAACCAAGTTATTCTACACCACAAGGTTGGAGAAGAGCTATGACCTCTGCCAGATGGACATCAAGAAAGGTGACGTGAAAGTGATCAAGAAGGGAGTGTACGGTTCATTGGTACCGTCAGCCGACGACAAGGATCTCTATGTTTTCACAGGAAGCTCTATCACGAAGATCACGATCGCCAGCGGAGCGACGAGCACAATCTCGTTCTCGGGAGACTATGAGTTCAAGCCTAAGGCCGAGAGGGACTACATCTTCGGCCACGTCTGGAAGCAGGTGAACGAGAAGTTCTACGATCCACAGATCCACGGAATCGACTGGGCTGGTTACAAGAAGAACTACGAGCGGTTTATGCCATACATCGCCAACAACTTTGACTTCCAGGATCTTCTCTCCGAGATGCTTGGAGAGCTGAACGGCTCCCACACCGGAGCACGCTACAGTCAACGCTCAAAGTTCACAATGGGTTGGCTGGGAGCCATTTATGACTATGATTACGAAGGCGATGGACTGAAGATAGCCGAGGTGCTTCCGGGCGGTGCGTTGAATCTCGCTGATTCAGAAATCAAGGCCGGAGACATCATCGAATCCATTGACGGACAGCCGATAAAGGCTGGCGAGAGCTGGTTCGGTCTTCTCAGGAACAAGGCCGGCAAGAAGGTTGCCATCGTTGTGAAGAAAGGAAAGAAGGATGTCGAGCTGTTCATCGAGCCGGGATATTCAGAATCATCCCTTATGTACCGCAGGTGGGTGAAGCAGAGAGAGGAAATGACGGACAAGATGTCAGGCGGTAAAGTGGGCTACACGCACGTCCAGGGAATGGACTCGCCAAGCTTCAGGACGGTATATTCAAAACTGCTCGGCAAGTACAGGGCGGCTGACGCGGCTGTGGTTGACACAAGGCACAACGGCGGCGGATGGCTGCACGACGACCTCGCGACCTTCCTCAGCGGCAAGGAATATATAAGGTTTACGCCAAGGGGACAGTACATCGGCAGCGAGCCGTACAACAAATGGAGAAAACCATCCTGCGTGCTTATGTGCGAGGACAACTACTCTGACGCCTGCGGATTCCCGTACACGTACAGGACTCTTGGAGTAGGCAAACTGATCGGAATGCCGGTTCCGGGCACTATGACCGCCGTTTGGTGGGAGACCCAGATTAATGGTATGGTATTTGGAATCCCTCAGGTCGGTTCATTCGGCCTCAAGGAAGGCAAATATCTTGAGAACCAACAGATTGAGCCAGACATCAAGGTTGACAATGACCCGGCATCCGTCCTCAGGGGCGAAGACAAGCAACTTGAGGCTGCGGTCAAGGAAATGATGAAAACTAAATAATAACTTTATACTATGGACAGGAAAGTCGTCATAATTCCGACTTACAACGAGAAAGAGAACATTGAAGCGATTGTCAGAAAAGTATTCTCGCTTGAAGGAGAGTACAATGTGTTGATTATTGATGACGGCTCTCCTGACGGGACCGCCGCGATTGTCAAGAAAGTCCAGACGGAATTCCCGGAGAGGTTGTTCCTGATCGAGCGCTCGGGCAAGTTAGGGCTTGGCACAGCGTATCTCACCGGCTTCAAATGGGCTTTGGAGAACGGCTACGACTACATCTTCGAGATGGACGCTGACTTCTCCCACAACCCGGAGGATCTGCCAAGACTCTACAAGGCCTGCGCGGAATGCAGAGGCGTAGCCATCGGCTCCCGCTACTGCGACGGAATCAGTGTGGTGAACTGGCCGATCGGCAGGATTCTGATGTCCTACTTCGCGTCAATCTACGTCAAGACAGTCCTTGGGATGAAGATCCACGACTGCACGGCCGGCTTCAAGTGCTACAGCCGCAAGGCTTTGGAGACAATCGACCTGGACGATGTGAGGATGAAGGGCTACGGATTCCAGATCGAGATGAAGTACACGGCCTGGAAACTGGGATTCGAGCTGGCGGAGGTCCCGATCATATTCGTGAACCGCAAACTTGGCACTTCAAAGATGAGCGGAGGAATCTTCGGAGAGGCGTTCTGGGGTGTCATCCGCCTGAAATTCAGAAAATTCCACAGAAAAGGATAACAAATGGCAAGAATCTTACTTACCAACGCCAACATAGTGACAGGGGCTTCCTCGAAGAAGGGAGCCCTTGCCATTGATGGAGAGCGGATTGCGGGAATATGGCACCGTGGCGGTTCCGACCTGGACGACTCTGCTGCCGTTCAGGCTTTCCCGGACTCGGAGATCATTGACTTGGACGGCAAGGTGCTGATGGCCGGCGGAATAGACGCTCACGTGCATTTCCGGGAACCTGGTATGGAGCGCAAGGCCGACATCGGAAGCGAGTCAAAGGCCGCCCTGCTCGGCGGAGTCACATCCTTCATCGATATGCCGAACACGAAGCCTCCGACAACCGACTTGGAGACTCTTCAAGACAAGCTGAACCGGGCCAGCGAACGCTCGTGGGCAAACTACGGATTCCACATCGGGGCCACAAACGACAACGCGGCGATGATCCGGGAATATCTTGCCGAAGGCCACGGCGCAGAGTTCGGTGGCATCAAAGTCTTTATGGGCTCTTCCACCGGGAATATGCTCGTGGACGACAATGAGGCTCTTTCTGATTTGTTCAGGATTCAAGGGAAGCCGATTCTGATCCACAGTGAGGACGAGGGAATCATAAAGGCAAATCTGGAGGCCGCCAAGGCGAAGTTCGGCGAGGATATTCCTTTCAGCGAGCACCCTCATATCCGCAGCCGCAAGGCCTGCATCCGCTCCACCGCCAAAGCTCTTGCGATGGCCATTGAATATGGCACCAGACTTCACGTGCTGCATGTCTCGACAGCCGAGGAGGTGGAGATGATCCGCGCCGCCAAAATTCACAACCCGAATATAACCGCTGAGACCTCAGCGAATTACCTATGGTTCTGCGATGAGGACTATGAGAAGTTGAAGGGGAAGGTGAAATGCAACCCGGCCATCAAGTCGGCCTCTGACCGTGAGGCTCTGAGGAAAGGTCTTGCGGAAGGCATAATCGACACCATAGGCTCCGACCACGCTCCTCACCTCCTGAGCGAGAAAGAGGCTCCGTACCTGAGATGTCCGTCCGGACTCCCGTCCATACAGCAATCCCTAGCCGTCGTGCTGACAGCAGCGGACATATTCAATAAAGGAAAGGAGGACAGCCGGCGCCTGACCCTGTCCCGCATCGCCTCCGCATTCTCCGAAAGACCCGCCGAGATTCTGGGCATCAAGGACAGAGGCTCCCTGAAGGCCGGAAACTTCGCCGACCTTGTGGTCATTGATCCTGGCCGGGAATATTCAGTAAAGAATGCCTTGGCCGCAGCCGGGGCTGGGGTTGCGGCTGGGGCGGATCAGGAATATTCCGTAAAGGATGTCGCCTACAAGTGCGGTTGGTCACCGTATGAAGGTACAACACTTCGTGGTGTCATCGATCGTGTGTTCCTCAACGGCAAACAAGTCATCGCCGACAGCCGTCTCCTCCCCGACTCCCCTTCCGGTCAGGCTCTGGCATTCGCCCACCAATAATACTATAATTGACGAGTATGAAAGAGAAACTTCCCGCACAATACAATGATGCTGTCAAGCAGATAAAACCGCTATTCTGCAGAGCCAAGCGAAAGCTTTGAAGGGTGTGAATCAGGAGCAACTGGCTTTGTACTATGGCATTGGACGGTTCATCTCATACAATAGCCGCGAGGGTTTCTGGGGAAAGGGAGCCATTGCGACAATCAGCGAACAGTTGCGCCGTGAGATACCTGGGCTGAGAGGATTCTCTCCATCAAACCTGAAGTCAATGCGAGCTTTCTATGAAGAATGGAAGTCGCTTGAAGCAACTTCGCCAGTCATGACTGGCGAATTGCAGGTTGCTGATTCTGAGAATAATAAAATTCGACAGTTACAACTGGCGAATTTCTCGAACTTCCCGTGGACAGCCTTCTTGAGTATAGGCTTTACCCATCATTGCATAATTATCACGAAGGTGAAAGATGTCGAGGAGCGAAAATTCTATATCCAGCTTTGTGCCGATCTCAGCCTGTCCGTTGATGCCCTGGAGAGAAAGATTTCTGAGGATACCTACCATAATCAAGGCAAAATGCCGAATAACTTTGGCGTGACCATTCCAGACTATAAGCGGGCATTTCAGGCAATCCAGATGTTCAAAGATGAATATCTGCTGGACTACATCAATGTCGAGCAGCTGGGCGAAAGGGACGAAGACATAGACGAACATGTGGTAGAAAACGAGATAGTCCATAATATCAAGAACTTTATCATGACTTTCGGACGTGGCTTCTCATATCTTGGCAATCAGGTTCATTACGACAAGCTTGGACACGATCATTGGGTGGATCTTCTATTCTTTAATCGTGTTCTGAGATCTCTGGTCGTAATTGAACTCAAAAAAGGGTCTTTCAAACCGGCGTACCTCGGTCAACTATCCGCCTATCTCCGAGTCCTCGACGATGAGGAACGCATCGAAGGCGAAAATCCGTCTGTCGGAATCGTTCTGTGCAAGGATGCCGACCGTGCTTATGTTGAGTATGTCCTTCAGGATTACACCAAACCGATGGGTGTCGCCACCTACAAGTCAAGTCAGGAGCGTTTGAAAGAACTTCTGCCAGACGAGGAAGAGATAAAGAAACTGTTGTAATTTTCCCAAAGCCAACTATTGTTTCTTTCCCAAGCCGGTCGCTGAGCCTGTCGAAGCGACCGTGATAAATAAAGCACTAACAATCAAGACTTTAGTACTCTGTCTTTAGTCAATAACCGCCAAAGGCAATATACTATTCCCTTGATAATTAATACCTTACTCACCACTCGCTGATAATCAGGCCAATGACTGGGAAGTTTCTGAATATCAAAGGAAAGGCACCATATTCTGGTCATAAAATCAAGAGCAGAACACGGTGCTTTATCGGTCAAGGCCACGGTCTTCATTGATGGGCAGCGGGTGCCGGACCATCAACAAATACCGGTGGGGCGAGCGGGATGAAGGTGCGTTCGTCGAAGTCACGAAGTTCCTCGCGGCGGTGGGTCTGCGAGGTGTTCGAGCGGTTGACGGCATCGTAGGCCACGAAGGTTTCGTAGTCATATTCCCAACCGCTGTCTTCCGACAGTTGCATGATGCGTTTGTAGATCGCCTCGCGGGACGGGGCGTTGTAGCCGCCGATGTTGTGGCGCATTATGCTCTGGTCTGTCGGGCGGTAGGCTCCGTACTGGTAGGTCAGAGCACCTTGGTACACACCAACCTGGCCGGAGTAACGGGAATCAGACAGGAAGTGGGACCAATGAATCTTCGCAGGATCGTTCGTGACATCCACATTCGACCCGTGCCCAATGGCATTGTACCACCATTGGTAAGAGGAAATCTCGCTGGAAGGGATGGTGCCTGAATAGTAATATTCATCCGCCAGTTTGGCGAATCCGTGGCCGCCGGCCTCGTGGCGCATCGTCTGAGAGAACTCCTTCACGTCGTTGTAGGTGGTCGGGATGTAGGCGATCGCCTTATGGTCGGCCCAGTACCAGCAGGTTCCGGCGTAGCGGGTGGAGTTCAGGATCACGATGACGACCGACTTGGTGAGATCCACTCCTTGAACCTTACGGGCATATTCAAAGACCTTTTCGCTGTTGCCGTTGATCCAGGTGCCGCTGCCGAAGGTGCAGCCAAGCGCCGTGCCACCGTTGAATGTTTCCGTCGTGGACTCCACCGCCACCGAATAGACGTCGAAGCGGTTGCGGAAGGTCTTATACGGCTCTTCGGCGAAGATGGCCTCCATGGCACGGTCCGCCCAAGTGTCGAATTTTGACTTGGAACCGTTGCCATAAGCCAAGCCGCTGCTCAGGTAGCCGTCACCCATGATGACGAACTTGATGCCGCGGCCCACGGTGTGCTGCTGGAGGAGGGTTACGGTGCCGTCGGGGGTAAGGTATTTGATTATTGTGTTTGAAGGGATGTCTTTACTCTTGATTGTCTGACCTTTGCGGATATAGATTTCGGTCAGGTTAATGCATCTCTCCGCTAATAGACACTCAAAGGTCTGCGCACATTTACTTATGTCAAGCGTCTTGAGAGGGTTGTTGCCACAAGAGATCAGCTGTAAACCAGTCTGATTGCTCAGATCAATGGAGGTCAGATTGTTGTCAAAACAAATCAGCGAGTTCAGCGAGACTTTGCTTAAATCTAATTTTGAGATATAATTATGTGCAACGCTCAATACAAACAGTCTGGGATTCTGGCTCAAATCAATGGTGGACAACTCGTTATACGAGCAGTCCAGAGTCTTGAGATTCTCAAAGTTGTGTATTCCTTCAACCGATTTGATCTTTTTGTTTGACACTGAGATCTGTTCGACCTCCTTGGCCTCCTCCCGACTGATCTCCCCGTCTCCGTCCTTGTCAAATTTCGCCACCAGCGCCGCCTTGAAATTGGCGTCCGGGATGTCGATGGCATCCCACACCTTCTGCGTTATCGAGATCTTCACCGTGTTCTCCTTCGCCTTGTCGGTAATCGTGACCACGGCCGTGCGGGGATCCGGCCCGAAATTCTGCGCGACGTGGAAGCCGAGCCTATCCTGACGCATCGCCTTGGTCAGAAGTCCGTCATAACTCAGCCACGACGAGGCCTCAGCCGGGATATTCACATCATAGTCAACATTCGTGTCCAGATTCACCTCGTAGGTTCCTTCTTTGCCGGAGAATGAATATGCCTCCTTAGGCGCGCTGATGGTACCTTTGACGAAGTTCAGGAACCTCACGACCGTCTTGGAATCCCCCTCATAGACCAACACGACCACCTCGCCCTCGACCAATGGTGACGGGGCCGTCACGATGATCGTGCCCTTGGAAGCATCCTTCTTCTGGATCTTGGCGTTCCAGCCGTTCTGTCCGAACACCTTAACCAAGGTGCCGGAGGAGCCGTTAACGATCGTATATTCAATAGTCTTTGTCTCGCCCGCACTGACACCGATGTCCTCCGACTCGGAGAAACGGATGCCCAATTCCCCCTTGGCTTTGGGAATATCAAAGGTCGTCCCGTCCTTCAGTTTGACGGTCACCGTCTCCCCGTTGTCCGTCACGCTGGAGAAGAACGCGTCCCCGTCCTCACCGGTCGCCTTGTACAGTTTCGTCCAGTTCTTTCCCTCGTCATAAGAGACGAACCACCAGCCGTCCTCGATTTTCAGCTGAGGGGTGACTCCGTTGGTGCCATTTGTGCCGTCGCTTCCGTCTTTGCCATCAGTGCCGTCCTTGCCGTCGGCCCCCTGCGCGCGGATTTTCTTCCCACTCCCGTCAATCAGCCATTCCCCGTCGATGGTCCAGTAATACACCCCGTCAGAGTCCAGCCTGACGCTCACGGTCGGTGTGTGTCCGTCCTTGCCGTCGGCACCATCCCTGCCATCGTTACCGTCCTTCCCGTCAGATCCGTCTTTTCCGTCCTTCCCGTTGCGCAAGGTGACCGTCCTCCCCGAAGCGAACGTGATTGAATATCCCGTCCCGTCACTCAGGTCCGCCACGCTCACCACGCAGTCACGCCCCTGCACCGCCGAGACCAACGCCTGCAGCGCCGAGATGTTCCCGTTCATCAAATGGCACTGCTGCTCCAATGCCGTCACTCTGGATTCCAGCCCCTCGATGTCCGAACGGACTGCCGAATCGTCGTACTTGTCGCAAGAGAAAAGGGCTGCCAATGCCAATATTACAGCTACTATCTTTTTCATTGTTTTCAAATGGATTAAAATATTTGCCACAAAATTTATAAAAAATATCACAAAACCCACAATAAAGGAAGGTAAAACTTCATCTTCGAGAGTTCTGAATGCCATACTTTACAAAGTCTGGACCTAGTATAAATCGATCTTAACGTACACCCCTGACCGGGAATTTGGCAAAGTCGGTATTCCAGCCTATCAAGCCATAAGACAAATCTGATTTAAGGCAAAATACATACACCATGTGAGTATCATAAGCAAAGTATGACTGCCCAGTCATAATATAAAGGCTATTTGTATCTGTAGTTTTTGTCCTACCTATATGGCCGTCTGCAGGGTACGCATATCCCGTAGCCGGCATAAAAATACTATTTCCGTTCGGGCCTATAACTTTAAAACCAACGACACCATTAAGCGTTGTCGTTTCCCATTTACATTTGTTGTATAATTCACTGACTTCACTCTTAGTCGGAAGCCTCCAATTACCGCCCCATCCTTTACGGACGATATCATAATCAGTCCCACTTATATCAATTCGGGATGGTGCCGAATATTCCATGATCACAGCGGTTCCCGTAGGGTCTCCCCATAGGTAATATCCACCGATCTCGGTTGACGAGGATGTTTTATAATTAAACTTGGCCCATTTGACACTTAATCCAAGGTCAACAGCTTGGTGAGAATCTGCTACAACTGACAAATTGCAGTAATCCTGATATCCACCATCTAATGACTTGACGGTAATCTTGGTGTTTCCTCCACCAATAGCTGTAACCATGCCGGAAGAAGTTACTGTAGCAATTGAATGATCATCGCTAGACCATACCAACTCCTTGTTCGTGGCGTCACTTGGATGGACACTCGCCGATAAAGTATATGTGTCGCCTTGAATCATAGAAAGCGAAGTCTTACTGATAGTGACCCCGGTAACATTTATGGAGACAGTGACAGCGCATTGCGATTTGTAGCCACCATCCTCGGTCTGCACTGATATTATCGTCTTTCCTCCACCGATAGCACGAACAAGACCTGATTGACTGACTGTCGCAACATTTGGATTATTACTTGTCCAGACAATATTCTTATTTGACGCGTCAGTGGGAGTAACGACAGCCGACAATTGTGCGTTTTCGCCCTTTGCAAGAGAGAGCGATGTCATCTCTAGGTACACTCCTGTTACCGGAATAGTCACAATGACAGCACATTCTGCGGTCTTGCCACCGCACTTGGCAGTTATGGTAGCCTTGCCGGATTTGACGGCGGTCACCTTGCCGTTGGAAACTTTAGCCACAGACTCGTCGGATGAAGCCCATGCCACGTTCTTGTCCGTGGCATCGTCTGGCTTCACAGTGGCGGTCAGCTGTGCGGACTTGCCAACAGCCAAAGAGAGGGTGGTCTTGTCAAGAGTCACTGAACTAGTCGGAACTGTTATTGTCACAGCGCACTCAGCGGTCTTGCCACCGCACTTGGCAGTTATGGTTGCCTTGCCTGACTTGACGGCGGTCACCTTGCCGTTGTCCACTTTGGCGATTGACTCATCGGATGAAATCCAACTTACATTCTTGTCCGTCGCATCGTCCGGCTTCACCGTGGCAATCAGTGTCGCGGCCTCGCCAACGGCCAATGACAGAATAGTTTTGTCAAGAGTGATTGACTCGGCGCTAACGATAATGGTCACTTTACATTTAGCTATGCAAGAGCCTGATTTTGCTGAAATTATAGCTTCTCCGGACTTCTTGGCAGTGATTATACCATCGGACACAGTAGCGATAGACACATCGGATGACCCCCAAGTCACTGATTTGTCGGTAGCATTGTCTGGACTAACTGTCGCGGTTATCGTTTCTGTTTCTCCTACCTGCATGGACAAAGAAGTCTTGTCAAGAGTGACTGACGTTACAGCCACCACTTTAGTCGAAACCTTTACTGCACAAGTCGAAGACTTTCCTCCGGCACTGGCGGTAATTGTGGCAGCACCCTCCTTGACAGCGGTTACCGTACCGGAATTCACACTGGCGACAGAGGCATTGGATGACGCCCAAGTCACACCGTCATATTCAGCGTCCTTAGGCAGGACGGTCGCCACAAGGTTGAATGTCTCACTTTCAACCATTTCGATTGTCGCCGTGTTCAATGACACGGATGAGACCTCGATTGTGGACTCTTTATTTGTACATCCCGCTAACAGATATAAGGATAATACAAGGTATAAAAATTTTCGCATATTGCTCTCCTGTTAATATTAAAGTGATGCCAATCATAGCAAAATGACATGGCTTTGCTATAATCGGCATTGTCATATTTGGATTATTCCGTTACAATTATTGCTTTGGCTGGTTTTTCAGATTCTATCATTGTAATAGTCGCCTCATCGCAACCACGCATATAAATAGTCTTCAGTTTTGAACATCCTGAAAACATATACCTATGGTCAGCAACATCGCATGTGTTCCATCCTGATATGTCAAGTACCTCAAGATTTGAGCACCCGTAAAACATGGCATGCATATTGGTCACATTTTTTGTGTTCCATCCCGATAAATTCAGGCTTTCTAATCCCTCGCAATCACCAAACATACGTCCCATGGTTGTCACATTTTGCGTATTCCATTTTGACAAATCAAGAGATTTAAGAGACCTACATTTGGAAAACATCCAAGTCATGCTCATGACATTACTAGTATTCCAATCTGATATAGATAGATTCTCTAAACTTGTGCAGTCATTAAACATCCAATGCATGTCCGTAACTTTCCCCGTATCCCATTTAGACACCTCGAGACTCTTCAAACTTTCGCAATCACCAAACATAGAGCCCATTTTTGTGACCTTGCTTGTATTCCACCCAGAAATATCAATGCTCTTAAGACTCGAACAACCATTGAACATACCACAGATATTAGTGGTATTCCCAAGATTCCAATTTGACAAATCGAGATTTTTCAGACTCGAACAGTCATTGAACATAAAATTCATATCAGTGACACCTGAAGTCTCAAGCTTCGACAAATCAACTTCTCTTAATCTGCTACAACGCGAGAACCGTTCCTTCAAATCTCCATAGGCTCTAACTGGTGCAACAATATTAAATGAAACCACTTCATTTCTGCGTTCTTTAGGAATACTGAAACTCAATGCATCAATGTTATCATCAAACACAATTCGTCCTACACCATCCTCATAAACATTACGGTATTTTTTACCAGTTCCGTTTGATAATCCAGATATATAGAATGGGAATTCGGCATTATCAATCGTTGTGTATGTTACTGTCGCATCACCATAATCAGGCTGCGGTTCTTCAGGTTCTCCGACTTCAGGCTTCAGTGGAATATATTCTGAGATTACTTCCCTACTACCGTCTTTCAAGTTCAGACAGGAATTCGCAGCCAATTTTTCATTGAAGAAATCCGGATCCAAATTGACAGGGGACACATTCAGCGTCATAACTCCGTCAGCAACACTGACTTTTGTTATTTCAAGGGGCACAAAATCTCCAGCCGCTGCTTTTGTTGCTATTTTGGTGTACACGGCTTTTAAGGAAAGCGCTGTTTTCCAGTTTTTCTCAACGACTTCTAAGGAGGCTGCCGGTACTACCTCGAATCTCATATCAAAAGGTAATGGCACAACAGTAGATCCGTTTTTATAATATGGCACCCTCACAATTCCATCTGAATACTCTGGAATATATCTTAGAGTCGTTGCCTCTCCAACAGACATAGGGACTTTTATAGTTGTCTTATCATCATCATTGACAACTATGACAAGGTATCCATCCTCAACTTTTATGCTTTCAAAGAAATTATCTCCATTCTGCCCATCTTTACCATTCTCACCGTCTTTGCCATCTTTGCCGTCTTTACCATCACTTCCGTCCTTTCCATTCTCACCGGTAGCCTTTCCTAATTTCGACCAATTTGCTCCATTGTCGTAAGTGATGTACCAGAAGCCATCTTCTATTTTTAATTGAGGAGTAATTCCGTCTTTGCCATTCTGGCCATCTTTACCATCAATACCATCTTTACCATCAACGCCATCCTTTCCATCTTTACCATCCTGACCATCGACACCATCCTTCCCATCTTTACCACTTGCTTTAACCTTCATCCCATCGACTAGTAACCAATCGCCATCTATCGTCCAATAATAGCATCCATCTGAAAACAATCTTATACTAATCTTCGGAGTATATCCATCCGCTCCATCCCTGCCATCTTTTCCGTCTGTACCGTTGCGTAAAGTTATCTTTCTTCCTGAGGACAACTCGATTAAATAACCGCTTCCATCAGAAAGATCTGAAATACCAACTATCCAATCCTTACTTTGTATAGTCTTTATCAACGTCTGTAATGATATAATATTATCATTCAGTATACCGCATTGTCGCTCCAAAGCATCCATCCTTGACTTCAGACTGCTAATGTCAGCCTTAAGCGCAGAATCATCATACTTTTCGCATCCAAAGCAAACCAAGATGGCAACTAATAATAGTGATACTATTTTTTTCATTTTTGATTCATTAAGTTTCGAGTTTATGCACAGTAGGCTTGCAAGTCATAGTGAGGCGATGTAAAATGGTGCCCATTATTAAGTGCAAGCCTAAAGTGCATAGTTCGGTTAAGTTTTTCTTAATTACCACCTTATCTCACGATATTGAGCCCGGGTGGAATATTCATTCCCTTCATATTCGTATATAAACTCGGCTATAGGTTTATGAATTCCATATATTCCTATCGTTATCGACCATGCAGCACTTGATCCCCCCTCTATTTCGTAGCCTATGTTCATCACGTTGCCTTTAGCTTCTGTCACACCATCTATCAACTGCACGCTTTTGACCTTGATCGTCTTCTTTGAATTATTCTTGACTCCAAAATTCAACTTGCTTCCATATTGTATTAAATCATTGATAATGGACATTGAGCCACCGTAATATTCGGCATAAACATATGAGGTTATATCATTTGTCACAGTAACTGAGCATGTTGCGGTATATTGTCCGTCCTCCGTGGTAACGGTTATTGTCGCCTTACCCTCCGCCTTTGCTGTTACCTCTCCGTTATTTACAACAGCAACAGTTTCATTATCACTGCTCCAAGATATATTTTTATTCATAGCGTTGTCAGGAGTTATTGTTGCTTTAAGCAAAGCTTTATCTCCAGACATCATGCGCAATGACGAACTGCTTAACTTAACTCCTGTCACCTTTGCATAAACAGTGACCTCGCACTCGGCGGTCTTGCCGCCGCACTTGGCGGTTATCGTCGCCTTGCCGGATTTGACAGCGGTCACCTTGCCGTTGTCCACTTTGGCGATTGACTCATCGGACGAGGTCCAACTTACATTCTTGTCCGTCGCATCGTCTGGCTTCACAGTAGCAGTCAGTTGTGCGGTCTCGCCAATAGACAACGACAGGTTTGTTTTATCTAGCGAGAGTGATTCTATGTCGACCGTAACTGTAACATTGCAGTCCGTGGTGTAGATTCCTGATTTAGCAGTGACAGTTACTGTTCCGGGACTTTTAGCGGTTACTATACCGTCTGCCACAGTTGCAACCGATACATCTGAGGAACCCCATGTCACTGTTTTGTCTGTGGCATTGTCAGGATTAACCGTTGCGGTTATCGTTTCTGTTTCTCCCACTTTCATTGACAAAAAAGTCTTGTCAAGAGTGATTGACGTTACGGCCACAACTCTAGTCGAGACCTTTACGGAACAAGTAGCCGACTTGCCTCCGGCGCTGGCGGTGATTGTGGCAGTGCCTTCTTTGAGGGCAGTGACCGTGCCGGAATTCACTCTGGCGACCGAGGCGTTGGACGATGCCCAGATCACTTTGTCATATTCAGCGTCCTTCGGCAGGACGGTGGCGACAAGGCTGAAAGTCTCGCCTTCAACCATCTCGATTGTCGCCGTGTTCAGCGACACAGATGAGACTTCTACCTGAGTCTCTTTTTCGGTACATCCCACAAATGCAAGCAGGTGTATAACCGCAATTTTGATTTGATTAAGCATTACGTGTTTCATAAGTTGTTTTTTTGAATCATATTAATCTATTGTTATATAACCACTTCCAATGAGTCCGAAAGCAATAATGAGTTCACAAAGATGATTTTATCCATCAAAGTAATCTCGGCCAGCCTGTCATCTTTGGCAGCCACTCTTTCAATCAAAGCCTCTTTCGTGATGTTGCCCCTGGCGCAGAATGAAGTCATCTGACCATATGCTATGGACCAGCAGTTTGCATTCATATCCAAATCCCACAAATTGGCCAGAATTTCCGCTGTTCTGTGTACCGTTACCTCACCGATACCAACTATGCTACTACTATCCTTTATTTTCCACAGCCTATCTATCAAATCATCAATAGATACACAAGCATGAAGAGATGCGATGTTATTTGAAATGATATTCTTCCATTGGTTGAAAGCATTATTTCGAATACTTGGGAAACATGCTTTGTCCATGAATTGCAAACCATGCTGATTTCTCAATTGGTTTCTTAACTGATGAACATTAGCGAGATATGTGGCAACTCGCGTTCTCAGTTCATCATCAGTCATGTTAAATCTGATTTCGCACATAATCAAGAGTTATCTTTCACAATTATTAGCTAATATTCTCGTAGTAAATTGCCTAGAGTCGTGGTTATAATTTATCACCTCAAAAGTTCCGGAAAATTCCGTGTAACTTTCAATGAAGCCACCATCTTCATTGTTGGCCATTGGCACACGAATTCTACCTCTTCCATTAAAATGCCCTTGACGGCAATCTTCAAGACAGTCATCTGGTAGCTCAACACCATTACAATCCAAGCATCTGTCAACAGATAGTTCTTCTACATTAATGCAAGTGACGTGATTCCCTAACTCATTATGGCATAGTTCTTCCTTGACACTTTCTTCCAAATTGGGTCGTTTTACGTTATCAGGCATAATATCCACACGTTTTTATATGCAGCCCAGCCCCGGATGCCGATTAAGTTATTATATACAAAGAAAGTGTGGAGCCGATTCGTTTATCTCTGAAGAGGCTCTGACAAAGCCCAAGTACAAATAAAACGGAAACAATCCCCACACCTGTATCGTTGAGTGTAGGGTACACACAAGCGAATACAGATGAAATGGTGTTGTCGTTACCCTTGTACTATGGAAACTGTCAGATTTCTTCAGAAGGATAGTGCGAAAACACTTTCATCAAATATGTCTGTTTCAGGCCGTCGGTCTAAAACGATGCTAAGTTAGTGATAATTTCGGAAATGACAACACCTGCCGGATTGTTTCCGGTTGGAAATTAGTAAAATACCACGGAAAGGCAATGCAACTTGTTCATTTAGACTCGGATGATAAGATCTTTATGTGCTATATAGAAGTTGACTAACTCTTATGGTGTTGATGTTTAAATAATTGTGGCCTCATGCCGGTCATGAATGCCAACCTGGATGTTTAACCACCCTTTTTTCACCAGAAATAACAGTCACTCGGAACTGAACCGACCTTGCCACAAGCCAAGATCGATGAACGTGAATTGAATTAAGAGTGTTGCCTCTTCGTAGTGAATTTACAAAATGCTTTCAGTCCAAAGTTTGTTGGAAGCTCCAGGAAGGCACATTGACGTGAAAATCTTGCACCTTGGGCCTTGAGTCTTTCAGTCCTATCCAACCTCTGTGGGCATAGACACAATATGTGGCTGAAAGCATTTTGTAAAGTCTTGACCATGCGTAAGAAATTTTCCCTTCCCTTGCCCCGAACCAAATGTCTTGACCTTCTTGGTACACCAGAAGTGCATTTCCTGTACCAATGGTGCGTCCCGGTATATTTGGTACACAGAAAGGCCCCCCTCTGTACTTTCCTGATTTAGGTTGACTCGGGTTTATAGATTATTACTGGTATAAGTTGACTTATCGTACATTATCTATCACGGAATACAATTGGAGACTGGCCCAAAATAGAGAAAAAACTTTAAACCAGCAAGAGTAAGTACGATTTATCATACTTTTTTAGCGGCCGCACTGAATTTCAGATTTCTTTGTGCAGCAGTACTGGGAGAGGACGATGCCGAGGACGGCG
>SAMEA104315420__coassemble_410_pt1 | contig 29137 bp, 24 predicted proteins | sample SAMEA104315420__metabat2_high_PE_035 | metagenome-assembled genome bin SAMEA104315420 (sample SAMEA104315420) | gut metagenome | biome: Monkey gut; feature: monkey-associated habitat; material: faeces | place: China | collected 2013 | reverse complement strand
GTGCAAAGCCTGGATACACCTCGTCTGTCGCTGTTGTCGTTTTCAAAAGGTAAAGAATAATGCGCTATCTCTTGTTGCTTGCGATTCGAATATACTGGGTAATCCCCACGAAGTTGCATTCAAAGTGTATCTTCAAGGAGACCTGCTCGCATTATGTGTATCGAATCGCAAAGCAGCAAGGATTTCTGGCAGGAATTAATGCCTTGAAAGAACGCAACGAACTATGTCGCCCAGGTTATCTGGTGTACCGTTATGAGGGCCATTTTTATCTGAAAACTGCGTCAGGAAAGGTGTTTGCCGAGTCCGATATGTCCGATTCTATATTGCCTCCAAACAATAGTCAACTTCTGGATTTTGATGATCAAGATCAAATTATTCGGCATATAGACTCGGTTTGTAACAAGATATAGTTGAAGCATTTTTCTTACTTGATTAAAAATTTGAATACTATTATGGGACTTGTCTTATGGATAATTGTTCTGGTTGCGATAGCCTTAATATGTAGAGCTCTACGCTCTAAATTCCAAGCTGTTGATTGGATCGCATATTTATTGGTGTTAGTATTGTTTATTGTAGAATGGATCTCGGAAGGTTTTTGGATGGGACTTCTTGTCGGATTCATAGGCTGCATTGCTATCGCACTGTTCTTCGGTATTGGCGGTGGTACGGAGGTCAGGATGTTCGGCCATAAATATACGTTGACATGTGATGATTGCGGATATGATCATCTGGAGATTCTTGAGCGCACCGACCATGGTGTTATTACACGGTGTAAAAGGTGTAACAAAATTTACGATTATACCTTAAATCATTAGATTAACAACGGCGGAATCCGAAAAGCCGGAATAGAGTAGGAACTTGATTCATAACATCGTAAACTATGCTTACAGAAGTATTTACTGTTAATGAAAATGCCAATGGCTGCACAGCGGGATGCTGCGACGTTTTTGGCTACGGTTGTTCTTGCGCCTGCAATAACAGCTAAAGTTTCGGGGCTGTTGATTCAGCCCCTTTTTTTCTTGGATTTAACCAACAATCTTATACAAATGAATTATGGATGTGACTCTGTTGAACAGTCGTGATATATTTCCAATACCGGTCGGGACATTTTTTGAAAAGGAGGATGAGGCGTGCTATATGGTGTATGCCCCTCTGGCCAATCTTTTCTATCTGTCCAGAAAGGAAGAAATCGAACGGTTGGAGAAACAACTTTCAGAGGAAAAGGAACTTGCGGATCCTCTTTTAATGAAGTTATTGGATAGGAACGCATTTAAGGGCATGGCGACCGAGGTGAGTCCGGACACTTTCTGCACATTGCATCTCCTGTTGAATGAAAAATGCAATTTCGGCTGCAGGTACTGTTATTCGGCCAAAGGTCGCTCGACCCGTGAAATGACGGAAGGGCAGATCGAAACGATGCTGGAATATTTCCTTTCGTCAGAGCGTAAGGCGGTAAAGGACAGAACCGTCATGTTCATGGGTGGTGGAGAGCCTACATTGTCATGGCGGCTTCTGGAACATTCAGTCAGCTATGCGGAAAGGTTGGCGGCGGAGAACGGGATCAATCTTCATCTTTCGCTCACGACAAACGGCTCATTGCTTGACGAGTCAAGGTTTGAGTATCTGAAAACGCACAATTTCACTGTCCAGGTGTCGTTCGAGGTTCTGCCTGATGTCCAGAATCTCCAGAGAGGGCAGTACGATGTGGTTGCCGCAAACGTGCGTAAGATGACGGAATGCGGAATCAACAACTACATCCGCGCCACCATAACCGAGGCGAATGTTGACCGGATTCCGGAAATGGTCGAGCATTGTCATGTCCATTTCCCGAAGGTGACAAAACTCAGCTGTCAGCAGGTGGTTGATTCAGACTACTTTAAGACAACGGAGATTGTCCACGATTTCTTCAAAAGGTACTCGGATTCGTTCCGGAAAGGAGAAACTTTGGCGGAAGAATATGGCATAACCTTGAGATCATCGTCTTCACATCTGTTGAACTATTCAAAGAGGGAGCGTTTCTGCTATAACCTCGTGTGCCTGACACCATACGGGACACTGACAACTTGTCCGGATGTATCCTCCCCTGTGGAACCCGATTACAAGGATGCTGTGATAGCGGAGATCAAGGATGGTGCGCTGAAGTTTGACCGTGATGCATTTGATCGGGTGTCATACGGAAATATTCATACAATAGGGAAATGTCGTGGCTGCTATGCCAAATGGAACTGCGGAAGCGGCTGTCCAAGCAGCCGTCGGGTTTATAGGCCGGAGATCTTCGACGCGGTCTGTGATCATTACAGGAATATGCTGTGTCACAGCCTGATGACAGAAATAGCGCGGAAGTACAAGGCATCCACTGGTAGGAATATGTACGAAGCGTTGAAATCACAATTATAATTTCTATGAAATACAATAACTTGCATGATAATAACATTTTCGCCGTTCCGGTCGGTGATGTCTGGAATGTCGATTCGGAGAGGTTGCTCTTGCTGTACGCTCCGTTGAACGGAAGCATAGCCTTGGGCACGAAAGACTCGGTCGCGCGGATGGAGTCGTGTGCAGGAGGACTGAACGATGATGAAAACCAGAAGAGGATCCTAAGTTCGTTTCAGGCATCCGGTAAGGTGCCGGTTCATCGTTTGCCGGCGACCCCTCATGACTTGTACCAGATTGATATACTTGCCAACTACACCTGCAATTTCAAATGTGTGTATTGTTATTCCGCCGCTGGAAGGTCATCCGGGCAGATCACATTTGATAAAATCAGGACGGTGGTTGATTATCTGTTCCGCAGCGGGAAAAAACAAAAGAATCCGTACATAATCAATTTCAGTGGAGGAGGGGAGCCATTGCTGAGTTTCCCTTTGATCAGGCAGACCGTTGAATATATTGAAAGTGTGACAAAGGGCACTGATTATAAATATAACATCGGTTTGGTCACCAACGGCAGCCTTATAACACCGGAGATATTAGATTTCCTGCAGGAACACCGCGTTGACATGGCGGTCTCATTTGAGATTCTGGAGCGGCTTCAGAACAAGGAGAGAGGCAGTTATGACAAAGTCGCCGCGAACCTAGACATGATGCTTGAAAGAAAATATCCTTTTGGAATCAGAACCACATTCACTCCGGAGAGTGTTGGCTGCATGACCGAGATGATCGAGACTTTGCATGACAGGTTTCCCGGATTGAGGCGAGTTGTGTATGACACGGTTCTGGCACCCTCACTTTTTGATTCTCCGGCAAGTCTTGAGAAGTACTATGATGACTTTCTGGACGGATTCTATAAGGCGAAGGTCCTTGCGTCCAATTATGGAATACAGGTGGACAGCGTGGCAGTCGAGATGCTGTCTTTGATAAGAGACAGAACCTGCGAGGGGAAAATCGTCCTCACTCCGACAGGCTCGGTGTCATCATGTGCCAGAGTGTCTTCGACGAAGGAAAGCTTGTACGATGAGTATGTCTATGGCGAAGTGGAGAATGACAGACTTGTGTTTGACCAAGACCGGTTTTCAAAGATAATTGGCGAGAACAACATATATTCACAGAAGGAATGCGGGGAGTGTTTTGCCAAGTGGAACTGCGGTGGAGGATGCCGTTTGTTCCATCATTCTTTTTCGCCTGAATATGAGAGCGTGAGATGCCGGTTCGTCCGCAAATCCTTGAAAAGGCAGCTTTTGGAGACTTTGGCGGAACGTTTCAGGAGCAAGAACGGAAAAGATTTTTTCACTCATGTCAAAGAACAGATTGCCAATGACACTGTCTGACCGTAATAGATTGAATGTGTTGTTGGTCGTTCCACGTTACCAGACTTACGGGATGGACCGGCATTATGTGATGCCGATAGGAATCCTTGCCGTAAGTTCGTATCTGAAAAGAGCGGACGTGGCGAATGTGTTCACACTGAATCTTAACCATGAATCGGGTGCGGAGAGGGATGTCCTTCGTGACACATTGGTGGGTAATGATATACAGATGCTTGGCATTGGCGGGCTTTCAGGGGAGTACCGTGACATAAAAAGGATAGTGTCGTACGCCAGGGACATTAAGCCGGAATTGAAAATAATGGTGGGAGGCGGGATAATGACGGCTGATCCTGAGGCGGCGATGGAAGCGTTGGAAGAGGCCGATTATGGGGAAATTGGTGAGGGAGAAATTACTACGGTAGAATTGGTCCGTGCTCTTTCTGACGGTTCTGTAAATTTCGAGAATATCAGCGGGCTTATATTCAGGCGTGACGGAGTCTTGGTCCGTAATGCCCCAAGAGCCGAGATAATGGATTTGGACAGTTTGCCGATGCCCGATTATGAGGGGTTTCGGTATGGTGACTATTTGAAGGACAATCCAGACCTAAGTGATGTCGCGAAAAAATATTCACAAGTGTCCGTTGTCGGGGGGCGGTCCTGCAAGTTCAATTGCACATTTTGTTTCCATCCGTCAGGGACAAGGTACAGGCAGCGCTCTCTGGATTCGATCTTTAAGGAGATAGACTATCTGGTCTCACATTATGAGATCAACTACATCGCGCTTCGCGAGGAACTGTTCGCCACGGACAATGCCCGTGTCGCCGATTTTAGCCGGCGTGTCGCCAAGTATGATTTCGACTGGTCAATACAACTGCGTATTGATAATGTGAACGAGGAATTGGTGTCTATCCTGAAGGGCACCCGTTGCCGTTATCTATTCGTCGGCGTGGAAAGTGCGGTGGATGAAGTCCTTAAGAGTATGCGTAAAGGAATTACGCTTGAAAGGATAGACAAGGCTTTGAGGATGCTGAAAGACGCCGGTCTGACCGCCAGGTCGGGGGTGATTCTGGGTGATACTGTGGAGACGTATGAATATGCTCTCCGCACAATCGATTGGTACTTGAAAAACAGGGAGGAGTATCACCTTTATGTGGATATGATAATCGCTTTCCCAGGCTCCGTTCTGTACAGGCGTGCCTGTGAGAACGGCGTGATACCGGACAGGGCACGCTTCCTTAAGGATGGCTGCCCGATTGTCAATGTCTCTAGAATGTCTAAAGAAGAATTTGAAAGGCTTCTCGGGATTGTCAGCAGGATTAACGGAAGGGTTTATAACTATGTGTGCTATGAATGAATGGCGGTTTGACAAGTCATCGGAAGAGTTATTGGAAAATCTGGTGGCGGTTCCGGCTCCTCCTGGGGAGGAAACCTTCATGGCGGGCTTTATTCGCGACAGGTTCAAAGGCAGGGAGGGGGTTGATGTGAGGACAGACGTTCTGGGTAACGTGTATGTTTCCTTACGGAGAGGATCCAGTCCGAGTATCGGACTTGTCGCCCATATTGATTCTGTTGCTCTGCAGGTCACTCAAATCGTGTCCTCCGGTATGTTCAGGTTCCGTGTTGTGGGAAATGTCTTGCCGCACGTGCTTTTGGGGCAGAGAGTCTTGGTCTTGACGGAGTCTGGTACTGTCGAAGGTGTTGTCGGTTTTGATCAGACATCTCAGTTCGGACAGCCTAAAGGGTTGGTGGAGGGCGATTTATGGATCGATGTTTATTATGACGACAGCACTGCTGTTCATGTGGGGGATTTTGCGGTGATGAAGCCGTGGCTGCGGGTGAACGACAGTGGGTATATCTGCGGGACATCGTTGGATGACAGAATCGGAGTATTCGCCGTCTTGCTGGTTATGGAGCGGATCATCGAATCGGATGTTCATGCCAATCTGCATTGCATATTCAGCACGCAGGAGGAAATCTCGTTGCGCGGAGCTTCTGTGATTGCCGGTAATTGCGAGATGGACGCCGCATTGATAGTCGATGTGGATTATGCGACCGACACCCCGGTCTCACATCCGGAGCAAACGGGAGCCTTATACTTGGGCAAAGGGGCTGGACTGAACCGGAAAGCTGACAATAACATCTCTCTGTTTCAAAGAGTCCGTCATGTCGCGAATTTTATGAATATCCCGACCCAGATCAGCGTAGGACGTTTTATATGCCGTGGAACGGATGCGTCTGTTCTCCAAATCACCGGGAAGGGGGTGGCCACCATGAATGTGAATATTCCATGCCGCTACATGCATTCTCCTGTAGAGGTCTGTCATGTCCATGATGTCGAGGCGGTTGTCACACTGTTGACTGAATCTGTCAAATGGCTGACAGAGAATGATAAAAACTCTTTTGTGCCAGGAATTGACCGATAAGATTGCATGATGGACGTTTCATTCCCGATGAATATAGCATTGTTCACTACACCCCCGAACGCCGTGTTGGAATATCTGGCGCATGAACCCTGTGTGGATTTACGCTTGCTGGACGTTACCCAAGGGCGGAATGTCTTGTCCTTGGATCTCGGGCATCCTGACATGATTTTGATATACCGATGCCCGTTCATGCTCCCGAAGTCATTATATTCATCAACACGTTTGGGCGCTTATAACATCCATCCCTCATTGCTGCCGGCTTACCCAGGCCTTAATCCATGGAAAGACATCTTTGATGATGTCGAGAAGTTTCGTGAACGTTCCTCCGCGCCTTTCTGCTGCGGCGTGACGTTACATGCCCTTTCGGACAGCCCTGATGCTGGAGCGATTGTCTGCCAATCACCATTTGACATAGGATTGGATGACACAATCAACTCCGCTCGCGATAAATCGGATGCCATGGCTGCCTCTTTGCTGAGGACGTGGCTTGGTACTATGATGATTAATTAACATAAATTGATTATGAAAAAAGTGGATGTTTTTATCAGTTACAAAAGTGAGTATCTTGAAGTCGTGGAAGAGATGTCTCATTACTTGGCTGCCGCACAGATTAATTGTTGGTATGCTCCTAGGGATCTCGACTCCCATGGAGCAGGAAAAAGCTATGCGGATGAGATCATCATGGCCATTGACGAGGCGAAGGTGGTGATTGCTGTTCTTTGTGATGAGGCGTTGAAATCAAGATGGGTTGAAACCGAGGTTTTCCATGCTTTGAAGAAAAACAAGACAGTTATCCCTTATGTGGTAGGCAAGGTGCAGGTTGAAAACGGATTCCGTGCAAGGGTGGATGGCCTTCATTGGATAGATGCCTACCCTGAACCGGAGAAAAAGTTTGCGGTTCTTCTACAGAATATAAAATTGATTTTGAACGGAACAGTGGAATCGAGAGGTGATAACTTGATTGTGGGAGAAATGATTAAACCTGAATATGATTCGGACTATAATGAAGGAGAAATCCTTCTTAAGGAGAAAGAATATGAAGAAGCGGTCGCGGCTTTTCTTGTTGCGGCGGAGAATGGTAACAGAAACGCTCAGTTGAGATTATGTGAGATATTCTTTGATCTGGATGATCGAACGGGCTCTCTGTCTGATAATATATGGCGGCGCATGGAAGACCTTTCAACCCAAGGTGCTGATTATGCCGACTTTATCCTTAGTACTCGCTATGTCGGCGATTTAGAAGGCCATGCTGATGCCGCTGTAGCTTATTTGAAGAAGGCAGTGTCAAGCAATCGGATCCCGTTGGCTTTTGTCAGGCTTGGTTTGCATTACGACTTTGGCCTTGGTGTTAAGCAGAACTCAGCATTGGCGTATAATTACTATGCAAAGGCTGCCGAAATGGACTGTGTGAAAGCTTATAAATATATTGGGTTTATGTATATGAATGGCAATGATAGAATTCATCGTGACGAGAAGATGGCTCTGGATTATTTTACGAAAGGTGCAGAATCTGGAGACGTGAAATCTATTCGGTATCTTATCCGGATGTTCATATGCTCGACGATGAAAGATATTGACAAAGCTTTGTTCTGGGCGCGGAAAGCTATAGATTTAGGGTATGATGAAGGCTACGTTTATATGGGAAATGTCTTGAAATATTCTTCAGTGCCGGATGCGGAGTCAAAGATGGTAGATATGTATAAAGAGGCGGCGATGCGTGACGTAAAGGAAGCATATTCCGCCTTGGCGGATTATTTCTGGCGAAAGGGGGTGCATGATGAGGCTTATAAATATGCCGTGCAAGGCAGTAAAGTATATGACTATTCGTCACTTTTCTTCTTGGGACAGTTCTATGAACAAGACGGTGAACTTGAGAAAGCATGGGAGTGTTATTACAAACGTTTCCTCAAGACTCATGAAGGAGGAGAAAATCTTGGAAGGCTTTTTGTCGAGAAGAAATTCCGCCCGGAGAATTTTACGGTGGAAAATATGATCGGTATCTTGGAATTCAGCATAGCGAACTCAAAGGTCGGCGTGATCAAATACCTTGCACGATTATATTCCGATGATAAATATGGTATGGTGAACCAGAATAAGCTTAACAAGGTATATGCAAAAGGTGCTGCTTTGTCAGAACCTGAATATGAGTATAAATATGGCCTGTCCTTTATGGATGGTGAAGAATATAACCCATACAAAGGGTTGGAATGGATTGGAAAAGCCGCTTCAGCGAATTATGATGAGGCTGTCAATTATTTGATAAAGGCTTACAGCGGAGGTGTTTATGCTGATAAGGATAAACTTGGGTGGGTAAAAACATTGAATGACCATGGGACTGAATCCTGCTGAATTTGATTTTGCAAAACGACACTCTCCGATGTATGGAGTTATTTGTCTGTCTGATGTGACAGATTTGTGAGCGAGTCTGATGAAAAACATATTCCGTAAGGATGGTATAGTTGTAATTGTCAGCTTGCAAAAGTCGATTTAATGTCATATATTTGACAAAAGCAAACCTTTTTTGAGAATAGCCTTATGATGATTTACTTTCTTGCATCCTTGATCGCGGTGCTGGGCCTGATTATATTGTATAGTTATCTGCATGTGCTCTTGAATAACAATAAGAAGGAACCATGGGGGCGGCCTCTGTTGGTAGGAGGTGTTTCCGTTTTCGCTTTAGGTTGTGCCGTTTATATGTTTATTCTATTCAAGATAAGCGGCATAGAGAATTTGTTGACAGTCTTGGCGATGTCCATCCTTTTTTCGGCGGAGATGTTCGTCGGCGGATGCAAGATGTTCGACAATGGGTTTCAGGATTATTTGTTTGCCGGAGGAGATCTGTATGACGGTTGCGCCTCGACAATATGCCTGTTCTTGCTGACTCTGACTTATGTTGCGGCCTTGATTACTACGGGTTTCGTGGTTTACAATTATTTCTTCCGCCAGATCAAAAGCAAATTATGGCTTAAGTTTCACAAGCCTTCTCCCGGTCAGACCGTTCACATATTCTTCGGTCTGAGTGACAACGCCAAGGTGCTGATTGAGGATACCGTATGTTCTTGCCCGCAGGACATAGCCATTGTGGTTGAGTATCCCGTAGAGTGCCGTGATGGAGATTCTGTGCCGGTTATGGAAAGATTGCGCCACGTCTTTTCTTATGGTCAATGTGGTGACATGGCTTCAAATAACGCGGTTGTCTATTTGAAGTCCACTCGGTCTCTCAAGGATGCGGATGTTGATGTGTGTAGTTCCATCGGGCTGAAAAACCTGAATAAATGGCTTACACCTTCAAGCGTCATTTATCTCCTTTCTGATGATGAGGAAGATAATCTGAGAAGCCTCGGTGTTTTGAAAAAAGGCAAAGTCACTTGCGGAAAGATCTACTGTCATGCCAGACGGGAGGGAATCAATACCATAATCGAGGAGACGTATCGCCACAAATCACAACCTGGCAATGAGATTGTCCCAGAGGTCATATTCATTGACTCCTCCTTTCTGGCGGTACGAAGCATATTAAGGCCGAGGAACGGTGATTTCAGTAATTTGCCGGTTAATGTCGTAGACGTTGCCATGGAGGGCAAGGACAAATTAGGATATGTTTCTGTATCTGGCTTTAAGTCGATGATTCTTGGTTTCGGTGAGACCGGGCAGGATGCCTTGGCGTTTTTGTATGAATATGGAGCGTTTGTGGGTAAAGATAAAAAGAAGGTGCCATTTGTGTGTCATGTCTTTGACAATCAGATGGATAAAATTCATGAAAGGTATTCGGTCTCATATCCCGGAATGTCGGAGGCGAATGGGGTGTATTATCACAATGTCGAAATCGGAACAAATGACTTTTGGACTGAGTTTGGTGAATATTTGGTTGACACGAACTATATGGTTGTCTGTCTTGGTGATGATAGGCGTAATCTGGAGTTGGCCGGCGATATTGTAAATCATCTTGGCGACAAGGATGTTTCAAAGAATTTCAGGATACTGGTGAAGCAGTCCGGAAGGGACATGATCCTTATGGAGACTCTCGACGCGATTAGTGAGAGTGTCTCAAAATGTATGGTTCCGTTCGGATTGTCTGAGAATATCTGGCGGCAGGATGTCATCTCGGATAAGATGCTGGATAAACAGGCGGAATGTTTCTTTAATGAATATTCACGAGCGACATCAAGCGGTGATGGCAACCCTGTCATTAATGTTTGGAAGCAAAGGGAGGGTGAGATAAAGTCTCCGTCCACCGATAAGGCTAAGCGTTTGAAGAGAATAAGGCAGCGGAGTCAGGACTATGCGAATTGCCTTCATTCCCACACGAAGATTGCCTTGATGCCGGATAGTATGCTGGCTAAAGCTCTTGAAATATCCGGGAATATTCCCCAAGGAACGTATATTGATACATTTTATAGAGGAGGTAGCGAGCGTGAACGCCAAACTCTTGAATATTTGGCGATAGGGGAGCATCTCCGTTGGGAGGCTTCACATGTGGCGATGGGGTATAGGCCTGGGAAAGAGACCAGTGAGCTAAAGAAAACCCACATGTATATATCAGACTATTCCGAACTTGACGCTCCAACGCAGTTCTACGATTGGCTGGTAATCAAGGTTACGCTGCTATTATATTCAAAGGGCATTTGGAATGACGTTGAAAAAGAAGATGCGTGCATTTCAGAAAAGGGTAGTACATACGTCCCTCATCCTCTGGATACATCAGATATAACCCTCCCGGATGAACTGAACGCTCTTGCTGAGGCTCTTGCAAAGAACGTTCACGAAGTCTGGGCTCAGACCCGCATCTCCCAAGGCTGGACTTACGGTGAGACACGTGATGACAAGAAGAAGCATCACCCCTGCCTGATTCCTTATGAAGACCTCCCGGAATCAGAAAAAGTCTATGACCGCAACTCCGCGATGGAAACCCTCCGGGTGATCCGAAAGTTAGGGCATGAGATTACAAAAACAACCTCGCAAACTGAATGATATGAAAGAATCTGATCCTCTTAGCCTCAGTTATTTACGGGAACAAAACAGACTGAATGTTGAAGCTTTGTTAAAAGATAGATATAGGCAGTCTGTTCAGTTGCTTTCAGAAAAACTTGAGTCAGAAAGAAAAAAGGAAGTTGCTGAAAAAGAAATGATAGCAGATGGCCGTTTGTTTGTTGTGGGAGGGGTTAAGTTTGGGATGATTGCTGTTAAGGGAGGCTCTTTTATGATGGGGGCTACAGTAGAGCAAAAAGACGAGGCTTTTGAAGATGAATATCCTTGTCATAAAGTGTTATTGTCGGATTATAGAATCTCGGAAACAGTAGTGACCCAGTCTCTTTGGAAAGCCGTAATGGGGGTAAATTCAGAAAGCCGTTTTAAAGGGGATTCATATCCGGTGGATGATGCACAGTATCAGGATTTGGACTTGTTTTTTAGTAAACTAAATAAAATAACAGGGCAACATTTTAGGCTTCCAACGGAAGCCGAGTGGGAATATGCGGCAAGAGGTGGCGTCGCTTCGCGTGGCTGCAAATATTCTGGCAGTAATAGTATAGATAAAGTTGGATGGTGTTATGAGACTGATAATTTTTCTCATTATACTCATCCTGTATGTAAGAAACTTGCCAATGAGTTAGGGATCTTTGATATGAGTGGCAATGTTTCTGAGTTATGTTCTGACTTGTATGGAGAATATTCTGGTGATGACCAAATAAACCCAAACAACGGTTTGCTAAATCAAAATTATGGAGTGGCGATCGCTCATAAGAATGATTTGCCGAGGGTGTTGCGTGGAGGAGAGGTGTGCTCGTCGGCTACTTTTTGCCGTGTTTCTAGTAGAGGATCAACTGACGGACTGGGCTTTTTAGACAATATTGGCTTTCGTGTTGTTTTGGATGTTGATAAATGATTAGCAATTACGACACTATGAATGACAATAAGAAATACTTGGCGTTTATCAGTTATAAGCGTGAAGACGAAAAATGGGCAGGTTGGCTTCAAGAGGTTATAGAGAGGTATAGGTTGCCAGTATCCCTGAAAAGGAAGAGACCGGAATTGCCGGCTCGTTGCAGACCTTTGTTCCGAGACAGTACAGATCTGTGTGGAGGGGTTTTGGCTGATGTTATAAAAAGAGGCTTGGACAACTCAAAATATTTGATTGTAATTTGCTCGCCGCGTGCTGCATTTTCTCAATGGGTTTGCAAGGAAGTTCAAGAATTTATTGATTCGGGCAGGGCAAATGATATCATTCCTTTTATAATAGAGGGAAATCCTAATTCATCAGATCATTCAAAAGAATGCTTTCCGGAATCTTTAAGAACACTTTGTGGCACGCAGAGTGAAGTTCTTGGTATTAACGTGAATGAAAATGGACGCGAAGCGGCTGCCGTAAAGGTGATTGCGCGGATGCTTGGATTGGATTTTGATTCCCTTTGGCAGCGCCATAGAAAAACAGAGGAACAAGAACGTCAAAGGATTAAAGAAGAGAATAATCGGCTGTTGGCTATACAAAGCAAATGTATAGCGATGTCATCGAATCAATTGTTATTGGAGGGTAATTCGGCCATGGCTCAGTATTTATGTTTGCAAGCGTTGCCTCGTAAACTGAATAATGCTGATCGTCCTTATGTTTTAGAGGCCGATTGCGCATTAAGAAAAGCTTACCACAATAAATCATATGCTGTTTTCTATGATATCGATGCTCATTCAATTAGTTTTAGTAAAGGCGGAGAGTATTTGATAACTGGCGGACGTGAGTATGAGAATAAACCTATTTGCGTAATTAATTTGAGAACATTTGAACATTTTGCCTTTAGAGGGATTTCTGGTAGAGATGCAAAAATAACATCAGATGGTTACGTGTATTTTGAAAAGATGACCACAGACGGGAAGATTGAAGGACGTTATTTATTGAATCTTGCCGATGGCCAACTGGAATCTCAAAGTAAATGGAGAGCGCATGGTAAAGAAGGAAGGCGTCAATATCTGTCATTCCAATCAATATCGAAAGTGAAATATATGAATGAAGAAAACGAAGATGAAGTTGATGTGGGTTCATATGATTGGTATATAAAGAAAGGGGCTGCAGGAGAGTATTTATACAATATTAAAAATAACATAACAATCTTTTATGATGTAGAACTTTGTTATGACCAAGTATGTCATATAAAGAGCAAGGACGGCAGGTATTCTGTGTCTGTAGGAGAATATGGTGCGATTGAACTATGGGATTCCAAGTTGAATAAACAAACCGTATATGAAGGGCATGAAAAACCCATAAGATTTCTATCTTTTACCCCGGATAGCAAGCATTTCGTTTCATATTCCAGTGACCGTAGCTTAAGGATATGGAGTGTTGTTGAAGAAGAATATATAATTCTGTCACATCAATTCAACTACCATGGATATGCTGTGAACCCGCATATAACTAATATACAATTCAGTTATGATAACAGATATATAGTGGCGACAACAAGTTGCAATGACGCAAAAGGTGTTATTTCGTTATGGGATCTAAGTACGGGCACGGTGAAAACAGAGGAACATTGTTTTAATGATGTTTTACAACCTCCAATCTTTTTTTCAAAAAATAGTGAATATTGTTTGACTTTTCTCAATAATGAAGATATATTGGTGTATGATCTGGCTGGTAATAAAAGTTTGAGCATACAAAATCATAGCAATATTTCAGGAAGGGCGAAAGCAATATCTTTTTCGAAAAATGAGGAATGGTTAATAGTTGATTGTGAAGATAGGGTTAATGTCTGGTCGGTTGAGGATTGGTCGTGCCGTTCTGTTATGAAGCATGGTGAGACTCCCAATTATAATAAATATTTGGGAATATACGAAAATGAAGTGATAATGTTAGATGACAATAGATTATATTTATCTGACATTGTGGATAATACTGTGCGGCGAGTGATGCTTGCCGAGACTATTACGAAAAGGGAAACCGTTGATGGAGAGACAATGGAGGATATTAAAATACTGCAAGATCAGACCAAACGTTACATTGTCGCTTTGTTACCTGATGGTGGGATTGCTCTGTATGACATCGCTTGTAAGATATTCATAGATGTAAATCACCCGAAATTAAATGTAAGCCATGCAAGTTTTAGTTCGGATAGTAAATACTTAGCGATTGTATATTCTGATGACAGTGTAGCTTTGTTTGATGTTGGGCACAAAAAAATCTTAACGCTGGATCAGCCAGATTCAAAAGTGGTTAATGTGAAATTTAGTCCTGATGGCAAAAGCATCGTGATAGCATATTCTAATGGATTGCTGAGGGTCTATTCTTTGAGCAAGCATAACTTCAATCAAGTCAAAATATTAAATAAAGTCTCTTGCGGCGAGCTGCATTTCAGTAAAGGCTCAACATGGGTTTATTGTTATCTTGATAAAACTAACATATTATGGAATGTAAGGAACAATAGAACCATAATGTTAAAGTCTGGCAGTACACTGGATTGGGTGTTTCCCAGAAATGGTAAATACTTCATTTTGTCATATGCAACTGGTGACATATATTGTTACAATACAATCTCAGGTGAATGTATTGTTGATAAAGCAGATAGCCAGAAAGTCTTGAATTTTGTGAATGATTTGAAGATTTCTCCCGATGGGGATTACATATACATTAGCCGGTGTTACGTTGACGATTCGCTCGAACACTATCTGATTAATCTTGAGTCAAATATTAAGTTTGATTTGGTCGAGTTATATTCATCTTACTTGGGTGAGAATAATAGTTTATCTGATGCTATAGACTTGGTTTTTAACTCTGATTGGTCAGCATTTGCATGTAATGTGTCCAGTTGTGGAGAGAGTATTGATTTGTTTAGATTAAAGAACCTGCAAGAAATTATCAATGAGGCGTACGATAATGTCCATAACCTTGTTTTGACAAAAGAAGAGCGTAAGCGTTATTACTTGGACGAATAGTGTTGTACTTCTAATCGTTATCGCCTACACGAACAGTTCCTCCAGCGTGACCTCGTTCTGTACAATGTCACTGTGGGAGTTGTATTTGAGGCCGTTGGCGGTGATGAGGGTGAGGAGGACGGACTTGCGGGTGTTGGTCTCGGAGCGGAAGGTGCCGAGGCGTGCGGAGAGTCTCTGCTCTTCGGCGAGTGAGAACTCAAACTTGCCCTTGGCCGCGATGAACCCGGACTTGGGTGTGTCCACCCCGACTGTTTCTCCTATAAATTTCAGCGTGGTGAATAAATTGTGACGCGCCATGTTCATATAGGCTGCCCAATACTTTTGTATTTCCGATTCAGGAATACGGCTTTGATTGATCCTTCTAGGGATGTTTCTTTGATTAGGTGTCATTTTGGTTTTGTTTTTCTGCAAAAAATAAAACATTTTAAAGATGTTTCGTATGTTTAAAGTAATTTCTGACTTTGCCATTGATCTGCATGACGTATGGCATTTTGCGTTTTTTAGGAATATTCGTATATTTGTTTTTAGAGGTCTGAAAGAGGATGTTTCGTTGTTTGAGGTGGAGGGGTTCTCGCTGATGACTTTGGTGACGATAATGGAGTTTATACTATGAAGTTTGTGTGAGGTTGACATTGGGGGAGTAAATAACATTAACACTAAAAACGAATTCGACATGAAAAATCTAAATCCGACGATAGAACTGGAGCAGATTCTTGGGGGACAGATCTATGACGCGCTGCAGGGGGGAGTGGTTGAGGCGGTGCTCAAGAAGGCCAAGCTGAACAGCGGGGATGAGTACTGGAGGAGCAACATGGAGGGACACAGCATCAAGATCACGAAGCCGTTGCTGGGGGATCTTTATGCGCTGTGCCATGAGGTTAAGGAGAGACTGGGTTTCGAGGAGGCTGTTGACTTCTATGTGTCGGGTGACTCGACGGTCAACGCGTTTTCTGTGGCGGCCGCTGAGGAAGGGATGCCGCACATCGTGAACCTGAACTCCTCGCTGGTCAGCCTTATGACCGAGGATGAGCTTCGGTTTGTCATCGGACATGAGCTGGGACACCTCATCAACCGGGACAGCGCGCTCAAAAGACTGATAATGTTCGTGTTCCCGCCGGACAACACAACGCCGCCTATGACCCTTCATTACAAGATCAGGCTTCATGACCAGCTGGCCGAGCTTGTGGCTGACCGCTATGGCTACATGGCTGTCGGGAAGGTGGACGCATGCGTGACGGCTTTCTTCAAGATGGCGTCCGGGCTGGATCTGGCCAAGATGAATGTCAGCATGGATGCCTTGCTGGAGGACAACAGCAGACATCTGGACTATTTCCTTAAGGACAAGGGACTCAACCGAGCGTCACATCCTGTCAATCCGATCAGGGTGCAGGCTCTGAATCTGTTCGCCGGGGCGGAGTCCGAGGAGGAGCTTTCAGCAGGCATGGAGCCGCTGATCTCGATCCTGATGAAGGTCGGGAACTCACCGATCGACGAGTACATGGCCGATTTCATAGCCTCGGTCGGACTGATAGTGGCTGGAGTGGACAACGAGGTCACAAGCGAGGAGGTCAACCACATCATCAGCACATTGGCCCCGATGACGATCTTCCCGCGTGTCTATCTGGATGAGATCGCGAAGGCGAATGTCAGCGAAGTGTTCTCCAAGGCGATCACGGCCATTCTGGATATTGATCCGGGCATGAGAGGTCCCATGCTGCGCTATGTGATGTCTTTGGTGCTGTCTGACAAGGACATCGCAGAAAAGGAACTGGAGTTCATCTATTCGTTCGGAGCCAATCTTGGATTCGGCGAGAAGGAAATCTCGACGATGTTCGCCGAAACAATCCAGCGGGAATATGTCCCGAGCCTTAACTCGATCTGTTAGCGTCTCTTAGGTCTGATGATCGACAAGGTGATACTGGACATCGCGCACAGCGATGACTACACGGACTATCTTTTCATGACCGCCGCTCTGACCAACAGCAGGGTCATTCCGCTGATTGATCCTTCGGCGGAGGAACTGAGGAGGCAGAGCGACGGCAACGCATTCATATTCAAGTGCCGCAATTCCAGAAAGGCTCTTGAAAGCGGGGACGTGACAGTCCGTGCGGATCAATATTCACACACCATTCTGGTGCTTTCGCGGATTTATTTGGATGACGATGGGGAGATTGACGCAGGCAATGCCGAGATCGTGAGGAGCCTGATCCAGAAGGCCGCCACCGATGTGCTGGAGTCGGCGGAAAACCTCAAGGAGGTTTACAGGCTACACTTCCCGACGTTCTGGGCTGAAAGGGAGCGGATCTACGGAAATCCGAGGTTTTTCTACGCCCGCACGGGAATATTCAACCGCCAGATCTACAAGGAAGTCCCTTTGGGCGTGATAATCAAGGCGATAGAGGAAGCGCCCGATCTTTTCAGATCCGGGTCCATTGGTGGCTGCCATTGCAAGGAAAGGCCGATTCTCATTGATTATGAATATGATTACGCAGCCCTTGACGAGTGCGTCCTGCACACATGGTGCCCGACATGCCGTTCAAGGCGCGGCTTCAAGGTGCGGAACTTTGATCTTGAAAGGGCCTGCTCGGCATTCATCGGACGGATCCATAATGAATATGACAAAGGGCAGGGATTCAGCACATTGAGCCTGTTCGACGTGCTGGACGCTCTCTCATCATAGTCTCATCATAGTCTTATCGTAGTCTCATCGTGCAGACCCTGCCGGAGCGGGACATCCAGCCGGAATTTCTCCTGTACGCCTCCGCACTTTCACAGACCCACAGGATCTCCGCCTTGAAATTGTCGGGAATGACGGGTGGGGGAGCCTCTCCGTCCGTGACAATGACCAGACCGTCGTAGCCTCCTTTCGCCGCATAGTCCACCGGCACCTGGAAATCCGTTCCTCCACGGCCGAACGCAAAAGTTTCCTTGAGGGCATGTCTGAGCCTGTCTTTGACCGTGACATACATCTCGAACTGGATGACGTCAATCTCCGTGATTCCGTACTTGAACGCGCTGTTGGCAACGCCCCAAAAATAGCCCAGCGCCTCGCTGGACACCGAACCGCTGACATCCAGCGCGACAAGAATACGGCTTGTGAACCGACGGACGGAACCCATGTTCTCGAATCCTGTCCTGCGTGACGGGCGCATCCTTGTCAGCCTTCTGTCCATTGAAAGCACCGAGGATCTGAACCCCGCAAGCACGTTTTTCCAGTTGATCGATGCCTGGGATGAGGCCTTCACACTTTCCAGCAGGTCGCCGGTCAACGATCCCCAGTCCTTTATTCCTTCAAGGACTCCGTTGACGAGCGCTATCTGGAGAGGGTCGTCGTCCCAAAGTTCCGACACATCCCGAAGCGAAGGATCGCCTGACGGAATGACGCCTTCTTCCATGGCTTTCTCGACTTTTCGGGAATATGTCTCATAGGAGAGTCCGGCCTCGAATCCTGAACCATCTGCTGTCTGCAGGTTGAAACGGGAGAACGTGTAGTTGTCGCTGATCACAAGGTTGCTTCCGAAGACCATCGCCTCCCCTCGGCAACCGTCCGGACGCCGCTCGTAGGGGTGCTTCAGCATGATGCGTAGCACTTCCGTCCTCAATGCCTCCTCCAGGGCATCGTCGGACATCTCACGGACAAAATCCGGATTACATTCGATCCTTCCGCCTCCGCTGCGCACGGGACAGCGCATCTTGACGTTCCCGGCGATCTCATGCGAGCAGATCACGGCGAATAGAGCTGGCTCGGTGACGAACCAGCGTTTGATGATCCTCTCAATGCGGTCTTCCATCTACTTGAGGCCTTTGACGAAACGGACCAGTGTGATTGTCAGAGTCCGGCATTCCTTGGCCATGAAAGCCACGGCCTTGGGGTAGGTCTGGCGGACATAAAGGTTGGCGAAATGCGCGGCGGCTTCCTTGTGGGAGCCAGTAAGGCATTCAAAATAGTCCACGAGGTTTTGTTTGACATTCTCCATGTCGGTCTCCGTGACTTTCTCGACCTCAAGACATCTGAATATGCTGTCGTTCACTGTTGACAACTCGTGCAGCGAGTAGCCGTCGATCCTGTCCCTGACGGAATGGAAACTGTACAGCACATCCTTTCCGCTGGCCAGCCTGTTCATTGTCACGCTGCTTCGGAACGCGACGGTGGCCTTTGCCCCGACAATCGCCGCGATGGCTTTTTGATGGACAGGAGTCATCGTCTCGACTCCTGAGATGATGTCTGACACTCGTTTCCATGCCCTGCGGTCCGGGGTCTTGTCCAGCCCGGTGTCCTCGTTCTCTTTCATGTCCGGGTTCCTGTCCAGCCAGACAGGGTTATCCTCGATGAAATCCATGACCCGTCTGTCCACTCCGTTGCGTCCCGCCCACAGAAGCCATTCCTGGACTGTAGGCTGGAAATTCACAATGTCGAAACGGCTGACCAGAGCCGGGTCCAGGTCCGTGAGCTGGTACCGGTCGCCCTCGTTGACCGCGCTGATGATCCGGCTCCCTTCCGGCAGCCGGCGTCCGGCCAGTGTCCTGTTGAGGGCCAGGTCCATGATGGTCTGGAGAATCTCCGGACGCGCCCTGTTCAGCTCGTCCAGAAACAGGACGATCGGCTTGCCGTCCAACGGGAACCAGTAAGGGGGCATGAAGTCGGTCTTGCCGGTCTTCTCGTTTCTCGCCGGGATGCCTATGAGGTCTCCGGGATCAGCCATCTGGCCGAGGAACAGAGGGACAACGGGCATGCCGCGAGAGTTGAAATATTCAGTGAGAATCTCTGACTTCCCGATCCCGTGCCGTCCGACCAGCATGATGTTGTGGCTGGCAGGTATCAGGTCAAGGAGCTGCAGAAGCTCGGTTGTGTTTACTCTTATGTTAGACATGGCCATTCGTATTCAGAAACCGATCTTCCCTTTCTTGGAGTCCCATTTGAAGGTCTCGATGTCGGCCAGCTGTACCTGATGGGACTTCGGTGGCCGGGCGAGGCCGGATTCGCGGAGGATTACCTGCTGGTAGATTGTGCGTGACATGAGTTTCATGGTTCTGGCCGACGCTCCGATCGATGAGTTCAGGGATTTCAGGAAGCCTTTGATGTGCCTTTCGGCGGCCGGACTGAAGCTGACCAGGAACTTTTCGAGACATCCGCAGAGAATCTGGAAGAGCTCGTCAGGGGTGAAGTCTTTGAAGACCAGAGTGTGATCGAACTCATAGACTCCGCCGTCAGAGAGCTGCTCGGCCACGTTTTTGTTAGGAGCGTCCAGCTCGGCGAGGATCAAGGCGCATTCGCCTCCGCTCTCGATGGTCAATTCCTTGACTTTCAATCGGATCTGCTCGACGCTGCGACCATAACCAAGCCTCGCCTCGTTGAATTTTGAATCATCGACATCTATGAATATCAATCCGTTACATGATTTCTTTACGGCCTCCTGAAGCACGGCGTCACAGTCGGCCTCTGAAACATTGAATATTCGTTCGCCTTTTATCTCTGTTATGTGGCTGTTCGCGATGAGGCGCATCCCCTTAAGGATCTCCGCCATAATCTCCGCCACCGTGCTCTTGCCGGTTCCGCTCTTGCCGATGAATCTCCAGGACAGAAGCCCTTTGCCGACGTAAGGCTCGCCGATAGAGTGGAGGTAGCGGGCGGATTGGACAAAATTATGGATCGCATGCTTGACATTTGGCAAACCCGCGAGGCTGTCAAGTCTCTTCAGTGCCTCGTCGATCGCCACATCGTCAAAGATGACATCTTTCTGGGCCTTGTTGACCACAACATCCTCGGGTAGGATCGTGCTGAGATCTTCGGCGGTGGGATTGTCCATCTTTGCTGTCCTTGCCCCAAGAGTCGCGAGTATCTCGTTCTGCAGGAGATTGGACACGAAACGTCCGTTGCCGAAGCGAGGGGACGGCTTCTCGGATTCGGCCCGGATGATGGCCTGCATATTCAGTTCCGCCCCTTCGGTCAGGTTGAATCCCTGCCTATGGATCATCAACTTGCCTATCTCAAGGAGCTCGTCGGTCGTGTAGTCCTCGAAATTGAAGACATTCGGGAAACGGCTTTCTATTCCTTCATTGCTTTCCAACAGCTTTTTCATCGGAGCCGTGTAGCCGGCAAGGATCACGACCATGTCAAGGTTGTTTTTGCCGAGTTCCGTAAGCAGCGAGTTCATCACTATCCGCCCGAAATCACTTTCGCCGCCTTCGGCCAGTTGGTAGGCCTCATCGATGAAAAGGATATTGCCTCGTGCCCTGGCCAGAAGATTGTTCATCTTGTACTCCGTTTCCCCTATATACTGTCCGACCATCTGGCTTTTCTCCGTGCGGATGACCCGCCCGACGGACAGGATCCCCCATTCGGCGAACACCTTGCCTATGATCTCCGCGACTGTGGTCTTTCCTGTTCCGGGATTCCCGAGAAAGGCCATGTGCAGACGCGGCATGCTGGTCGGGAGACCGAGTTCCATCCGCCTTGATGCCAGCCTCACGGCGTTGAGGTAGTCCTTGACCCTTGTCTTTATCCTCGCAAGGCCTATGAGGTCATCAAGTTCCGCCATTCCGTCACCAGAGCTGCCATTGATCGAAGGGATGCTTTCCGCCACGACAAGCCCCAAGTCATCGGCGATCTCGGGATCCTCGCTGTCCGCTATCCTCTTGTACATGGCCGGGATGATCTTCTCGTCAAAAAGACGCTGCACAAACCTGGCGTTCTCAAAGTTCGGTCCGCGCTGGTTGTACTTGTGAAGGAGGAACATCTCAAGTTTCTTCTTTGCCTGCGGGGCAAGATGCACATCCCTTTCGTCGCAGCATCTGTCCACGATCTGGTACAGTTCCTCCGGCTTGAAGTCCTCCATGTAGACCGGTTCCTGGAAATGCTTCCTGAGCTCAGGATAAGCGGCGAGCAGGGACTCCATCCCCTGTGGCTCTCCGGTCAGCACGAGCATCCAGTTGGATTGTTTCGCCGGGTCGTTCAGCTCGTCGATGAGACTGCGTACGATCTGTTGCTCGTTGTCGATGGGCTTGTTCTCGCTGTGATAGAGCTCATGTGCGTTTTCAAAGACGAGGACACCTCCGATGGCGTAGTGTATCTCACTGGTGATGGTGCTGTTGGACACTTTAGCAAGATTGGTCAGCCTGATGCTGTTCTCGGGCAGCATGCCGAGGGCGTGATAGATTTCCGCCAGATACTTGACACAACAGGATTTCCCGGTGCCGGGATTCCCGATGAGTATTGTGTGCATCGTGGGCAGATTCTTCTTCAGCCCTAAGGCGTCCCGGATTTCCGCGACACCATGGAGGCTGATGATACCCTCCATCCTTCTCTTGAGGTTGTTCCAGCCCGGCATCTCATTCAGTCTGCCCAGAACCTCTCTGGCCGAGAGATCTTCCGGCTCCGATGATTCCGGCTCCGACTCTGATTCCGTCTCGTTTTCGGTTTTGTCTTCCGGGACGGAGTCAAGGGCAAGCATTTTCTCCAGATCTTCATCGTATTCCGATTCGGATTGTCTTTTCTGCCCCAACTTCCAGAGTGCGTAGGACATGCAGAAATGGAAAGATGTTTCGTCCATCAAATCCCCGATCAAGGACTCCTCGATGTCCGATCTGTCCATTCCGTCTTCTATCCTGCTGTCAATCAGCTCCATCAGCCTCTGTTGCTCGGGATTGGGATTCTTGAACATCTCTGAATGATCGGTAGGCAGTGTGAACATGATATCGTGTGGTTTGTTATTCACGTGCAAAAATAACAAATTAATCCCTCAAATCACCACACGTGACGGTGAATCATCACAAATGTCACATCATCCTGCCGAATCGCCGCAGGTCGGAGCGGTAGCGGGCGTAGAAGAATATGCCGGCGAGGGTGAGGCCGATGGGGAAGCCCAGCCATATTCCGTGGATGCCGAGACTGGTCTTGAAGCCGAGGACGTATGCTGACGGAATCGCTATGAGATAGTAACTTACGAACGCGGCGTACATGATCGGCTTGACATCCTGGATGCCACGCAGGACGTTGGCGAAGCAGAGCTGGAGACCGTCGCCGAACTGGTAGGCGAAGAGCAGGAAGAAAAGCGACACTGCAAGGGCTGTAACCTCAGGGGAATCACTGAATATTCCTGCGGCCTGGTAGCGGAAGCAGTAAAGCAGCACCGACAGCGTGGCGGAGATGCCGAGGGTCATGAAGTAACCTTTGCGGGCATATTCACGGACAGACCCTAAGTCCTTTCTGCCGAAAGCGTTGCTGACGAGGATCGAGACTGCGAACGAGAGCCCCTGCATCATCAGGAAGAAGAGCTGCGAGATGGTGATGACCACTTGGTGAGCCGCCAGTTGGATGACTCCCAGCCAGCCTGCCATCACCGCGGCGAATGTGAATGTGGAGGATTCCAAGGCCATCTGGATGCCGACCGGGTAGCCCATCTTGAATACGGTTTTCATCTCGCCGCGGGAAAGGAGCGCCTCTTTGAACGCGCGGGCATATTCATTCATTTTCTTTGACTTGAATATGAATACGACGAACACGAGAAGAATCAGCGCTCTGGAGACGAGCGTGCTGATGCCGGCTCCGGTGAGCCCCATTTCCGGGAATCCGAGCTTGCCGTAGATCAGCACCCAGTTTCCGAATATATTCAGCAGGTTCCCGATCATCAGCAGGGTCATCGAGATCATCGGGCGGCATATTCCGTCCGTGAATTGCTTGAGGACATTGAATCCGAGGGCGAACAGGGTAGAGATTCCGATGATGGCGAAATAAGGCTTGATGTAAGGCATCAATTCAGGTGCCTGGCCGAAGTGATCAAGACAGAAGTAGATGATTGTAAGGAGAATGATGCTGATTCCGCCGATGATTCCGTTTGTCATGAGACCGTTCTTCACCGTGATCCCGATTCCTTTGATGTTGCCGGTCCCGTTGTCCGCACCTATCATCGGAGTCATCCCGGTCGCGAATCCCAATTCGGTGAGGATGAACAGGTTCATGACATTGTTCACGAACGATGACGCGGCGAGCTCGTCCACGCTGTGCCACCCGATCATGATGTTGTCGGCGAACGCCAGAATGATCACGCACGCCTGTCCGAGCATGATCGGCAGACCGATCCTGAGTATTTCCCTTATTTTCTGCATGATGACAAATTTCGCCGCCTATGCGGTTGCTTTCCCCTTGCTGTGGATGATTGTGATCACCGCCGTGAGGATCAGCAGGATGCCGACTACCAGGTTGACGGTCAGAGCCTCGTGGAAGACAGTGAGTCCGATCACGACCGCAGTGAGCGGCTCAAGGGCACCCATGATGGCTGTCGGTGTGGAACCGATGATGCGCACGGCGATTCCCATAGAGACGAGCGAGAATACGGTCGGGACGATGGCGAGCATCAATGAATATCCCCATTCGCGGCCGGTGACAAGCGGCATGAGATGCCTTTCCGCAGATGTGAACGAGAACAGGACCATCGACACGGCGCAGACGATAAGCACGTAGAAACTAAGCTTCATCGCCGACATGTCAAGCCTGTGGATTGTCACCCTGTGTGGCAAAGGAATATATTTGGATAACTTGCTGTGCCCGGTCCCCAGCTCGGATTCCGGTGCGGAGGCTCGGTTGGCCACGATGATGTAGAGTGCGTAGCTCAGGGCGGAGACCATGACCAGAAGCACTCCGACGGTACTGAGGACGGTTTCGCCGTCACCTTTATAAAGAAGAAGGACTCCTACCAGCGAGAGCGCTATGGCTGCCGCTGTGGCCTTCGTGATCTTCTCTCCATAGAGCATGGCCATCAGGACGGCTGTCATCACCGGGTAAACGAAGAGCAGGGAGCAGGCGACTCCGCTGTCCAAGTACAGGAAGCTACAGTACAGTGTCAGCGAGGAGATCACGAACATCAGTCCGAGGGCGGTCAGCGTCGAGAGTTCACCACGGCTGACCTTGAATGACTCGTATCCTGTCACTTCGACAGGCTCAGTGACCGAAGAATGTGGCTCGGTGGCGGAATCTTTTCCGGTCGCTGAGCTTGTCGAAGCGACCTTCCTCCCGGCGATCATCTTTCCTGCCATGATCATTCCGATGATCAGCGCCGCAAGTCCGTACCTGTAAAACAGTACCGACTCCACATTCAACCCCTCCTCGTAAAGGTACTTCGCACCCAGAGGGTTCACACCATAACTGACAGCGGCCAATATCCCGAAAAAGAACCCTTTGGCCTTGCTTTCCTTTGTCCTAACCATATTCCTTTTTCAAAATAAGGCTGCAAAGATAGCATTTTTCTTTTTTGTATATGTTCCTAACCGTCACTCCGCTTCCTGGAATATTCATAGATGGTTTTCTTTTGCTATTTTTGCAGGGAAAATGAGACAATTCGTGATCAGGCCGCTGAACGCGGCGGGACATATTACGGCTCAGCCGATGCATAGGATGGTCAGGGAAGACTGGTCGTTTATCTATCTTATTTCCGGAGAGGTGCTTGCGGATGTCGATGGCCATCCCTATCTGTTGCGGGGGCAGGATTGCGCCTTGATCCCGCCGCAGTCGGCATATTCCGTGAAATATTTCAAGGATTCCATCGGGTATATGGGAGCGTTCTCTTCCGGGCTGCTGCGTAATTCCGGACATAGGGTGCTGAGACTCAGGGCGCCGAGTGTGATGACTGTTCCGATGGAGGACAAGGTTTTCTTCGATGAGCTTCTGATCAGAATGACCCGGTTCTCGGAAGATTTTCCTACGATTCAAGGATTGCTGGAAGTCCTGCTTGGAGAGTTTGACAACGTCATTCCTCAGAACAACGGAACCGCGTCAGCCAGACTTTGCTCCGCATATCTTGGCCGGGTCTTTGACACTTCACGTCCGTTCGGCGGAGTGTCCGGCTATGCGGAGGAACTGGGCGTGACTCCTAACCATCTGAACCGTGTCGTCAAGTCCGAGACAGGGCGCAGTGCGGGAGAGTGGATAGAGAACGCGCGTCTTGCTTTGGCCAGAACCCTTCTCCATGATCATGGCATCCCGATCTCAGAAGTATCCTACAGGCTTGGCTTCGAGGATCCAGCCTACTTTTCGCGCTTCTTCAGAAAACTGGTCGGAATGTCACCGACTGATTTCAGAGGCATGTAATCAATCCTTTAAAACAGTGGGCGTCCGGTACCTGCAGGCCATGGCGGCCTACGCGCTTCGCGCGCCCTATCCGGGTGAATGGCCGCCATGACCTGCCGGCACCGGAGCGCAGAGGCTGTGCTATGCATAAAAAATCCAAGCCGAAATCTGATTATCATAAGTTCGCAAACTGCGTTGGGACTATCTTTGCGCCCGAATTTGTCCGATATGCTTGCATCCTTATTGACATCCTTACTGATAGCGTCCACTCCGGTGACAGAGGTCAAAGATACGATCGCCGGTTCGGTCGTGACCTCTTCCGTGAAACGGTCGGCCTCAATCACAGGGGTGACCTCCATCACTTCGTTGACTATGAGGAATATGGAAGAAAGAGGAATCTCGTCTCCCAAGGATCTTTCATCCGTGATTCCGGGGTTGAATATGCCGGATTATGGCACTTCGATGACCTCGACGATCTATGTCCGTGGCCTTGGTTCCAGGATGGACAATCCGGTCATCGGACTCTATGTGGATGACGTGCCGATTCTGGACAAGAACTGCTACGATTTCGCTTTCTCCGACATCCGCAGGATTGATTTTCTGCACGGACCTCAAGGAACCCTCTACGGACGCAACTCAATGCTCGGAGTCCTTTCCATCGAGACACTTTCTCCAATCGCATACCAAGGCACGAGAGGCACCATTGAATATGGCAGCGCATCCTCTTTGTCCGCGAAACTCTCGACCTACAAGGGCCGGTTCGGGTTCGCCGCCGCCTACGGACATACCGACGGATTCTTCATCAATGAATATGACGGATCCAACTGTGGCCTTTCGGACTCATTCTCAGCCCGTGCGAGATTCATCGGCGGAATCGGTAAGGTCTCCTTGGATAACATCTTGACAGTCTCGTACATAGACCAGACCGGTTATCCGTATCGAAAATTGATGGCAGGAGAACTTCTCCCGGTGGATTACAACGACAAAAGCGGCTACCGTCGCTTCTTTCTTATGGACGGATTCCGTCTCAAGACCGAATGGCGGAACTGGAAAATCAGTTCCGTCACAAGCCTCCAGGCTCTTTTCGATTCTATGGATATGGATCAGGATTTTACACCGATGTCAATGTTCACCTTGAATCAGGATCAGAAACAAAGTGCTTTGACTCAGGAGTTTATATTCATACCAAAGGCGCATCCTGTTTGGTGGGATAGCCAGACCGGACTGTTCGCGATGGTGAAGCTGAACAGGATGTCCGCTCCTGTGCGTTTTCTGGAAGACGGCATAAAGTCGTTGATTCTGGACAACGCCAATTCCGGAATCCCGCAGGAATTGGGAAAATTGAATATTCAAGAAGAGAATTTCTTGATTTACAGTGATTTCAATATCGCTCTTGGCAATGTGGCTGCCTACCACGAGTCGTATTTCAAGACTGGCCGTTGGACATTCACTGCCGGATTGAGACTTGACTTTGAGGCCGGCCGGATGCGTTATGATTCCGGCTCGGACATCCATTTCATCGTCTCGCCTGCAATGTCTGAATATATCCCTTTCAGCACAAGGAGCAACGGAACGGAAACGGTGCGTTATGCCCAATTGCAGCCGAAGTTGTCGGTTTCGTATGACGCCACGTCCGAGCGTATGCGGTCCAAAGGTTTGAATATGTCTTTACTTGCATCCGTCTCGGAAGGTTACAGGTCTGGAGGCTTCAACACGCAGATCTTCTCGGACATCCTGCAGAACAAGATGATGTCAGGGATGATGGAAAAGTTGGGAATACATCTGGACGGACAGAAAGACCTTTCCGGTGCGATGATGACATACAAGCCTGAGCGATGTCTTGACTATGAGATAGGAGGCCGGATCGGTCTTGATGCCCGTGGACACCGCCTGGAGGCCTCCTTGACAGCTTATCGTGTGGATTGCCGGAACCAGCAGATGACCGTATTCCCTTACGGGAACGGAACCGGGCGTATGATGGCTAACGCCGGCAGATCCCGTAGCCTTGGGGTTGAGGCGGAAGCTTCCTGGATGTGGAAAGGCCTCTCCGTATCGTTCGCCGGAAATCTGATGGACGCCCGTTTTGTTGACTATAATGACGGCCGTGAAGACTGGTCCGGCAACCGGATACCATACTCTCCGGCTTCAACCCTGTACTTGAGGTGCGGCTATAAGTTCCTGACAGGTGGACGTTTCCTGCGTTCGGTCTCCTTGAACGCCGACATCAATCGCAGCGGAAGAATCTACTGGAACGAAGCCGGAGACATAAGCCAACCGCCATATTCTTTGATAGGCACGGATGTCCGTCTGGCCACATCAAAGGCGGAACTTTGGCTAAAAGGGCAGAATCTCGCCGACACTGAATATTCCGTTTTCTATTTCAAGTCTGTCGGCAATTCTTTCTTCCAGACCGGGAAACCTCGTCGGTTCACAATAGGATTATCAATCAATCTGTAATGAATATGAAAAAAATCTTTATGCTTTTGCTGGCGGTCATGCCGCTGCTGACAATGTCCTGCTCCAAAGAGGATGGTGATGTGGAAAATCCTTTGCTTTCAGGGGATTATGAATATTCAGGAACAATGACCGTGACAGCGGACGGCATCGATAATGTCTCAGAGGAAGTCAAGGTGGAGGTTCGGATAGATGAGACTGCCAAGACCCTTGACATTATGTTTTACAAGGTGAAGTTCGTCCCTCAGATGCCGGTTTCACTGGACGTGTCTGTCCCGGGAGTCGGATTCGAGGTCAAGAACGGTACCATTGAACTTTCGGCCGATGGGATAGTCCCTCTCTCAGGCGGAACCTTGCCGTTCCCTAAGTACACAGTCACAGGCCTTTCCGGCACATTGACCGATTCCGGAATCTTGATGAAACTGAATTTCGGGAAATATCCGGTCGCCTACGAGGGGCAGAAACTTGCCGACTGATATTCTTTGGAAATTATATAGGAGTTGGCTAACATTTTCCTTATGATGCTGATATTTAAG
>SAMEA104315420__coassemble_408_pt1 | contig 29216 bp, 21 predicted proteins | sample SAMEA104315420__metabat2_high_PE_035 | metagenome-assembled genome bin SAMEA104315420 (sample SAMEA104315420) | gut metagenome | biome: Monkey gut; feature: monkey-associated habitat; material: faeces | place: China | collected 2013 | reverse complement strand
AGGCCGAAAGTGTTACCGAAGGCATCCGAAGCAAGCCTAAACTGCATAGTTCCGAAAAATAATTTGGATTTGTCGCCACTTCTATAGCAGTGGTGTCATATAGATCGGAAGGAACACATATCCGTTTTCTTCTTTATAATCCTGGGTATAAATTACGTAAGGAACATGAAGTTGTTTTTTGAACTTTTCACGGAATTTTGACAAGGATGAGAAGCTGGAATACTTGCCAGATTTCACCTCAACCGGACAAATGTTATGGGCGTTTGTCAATGTCGGCTTTTCCACAAGGAAGTCAACCTCCATCCTGTCCTCAGAGACCGTTGAATAATTGCTATAGAAATACAAAGAGTGACCGCTTGCAACAAACATCTGGGCGACAATGTTTTCCATGAGCATCCCTTCATTGATTTCCAACTTGCCAAGAAGAAGTTTCTGATACAGCTCCTCGCCTTGGATAGTCTTCTCATCGAACGCGTGAGAAATCAGGAGCCCAGTGTCTCCCATATAACATTTGAAAGTCCGGTCATCTCGTTTCAGTCTCATGCCTACCTGAGGTTCCGTAACACCATTGCAGATATTCACAAAACGAGCGTCCTTCAGCCAAAGGAACGATGACTCATAGCTTCTGTATCTCGCGCCTTCACCCAAACTTGCAAGGCGGAACTTCTTCTCATGTTTCTGAAGCTCGCCCGGTATCTGATCCCACACCGCCTTAACCTTTTCCGTGTACCCATTGACGTGCTTGTCAATGCTACGACGGTACAATGCCAGAATATCCCGCTTCACCGTGTCTACTTTACGGAATATCCCCGTTTCAACAAATTCTTTAACCGCCTGCGGCATTCCTCCGACAATCAGATACTGCCGGAACAGGGTCATCGCCTTACGGTGCATCGGGCCAAGCTGACATCGATTCTCAAAACACGTCTTGACGAACGGCATGGTCATCTCATCGCCCAACGCCCATAAAAACTCCTCAAAATCCATAGGGTACATTTGAAGAGATCTCTCCTCGGAAGGCAAAAGAATATCCTCGGTGTTCTCATTGATGCTTACCAATGACCCGGTCTCTATGTAATCATACCTTCCGTCCGCTACAAGATGCTTGATGGCCTGACGCGCCATTGGATATTTCTGAACCTCATCGAAAATAATCAATGACTCTCTCTCGTACAGCTGGACACCAGCGACATTCTGCAAAAAGATAAGAAATGTGTCAGTTTCATTCAGATACTCATCAAAAACTTCCTTCATCGCTTTACCGATGTGCGCGAAGTCCACAAGAATATATGACTTGTACTCATTCTTGGCGAACTCCTCCACTATGAAGCTCTTTCCCACCCGCCTTGCTCCTTCCACGAGGAGGGCGACCTTGCCTTTCTCCTCGTTTTTCCATCTCAAAAGGGAATTATATATTTTCCTTTTCATAAATCGCTGTTTTACAAAGACAAATATAACACCTCTGCACCGAACAAACAAATTTAATCACCACATTATGCACCAAAACGAGATTTTTGAGATGGCATTATCGCACCAAACAAACAAAATTTAATATTAATCTTTGTACTGCGCGTGACCTTCCCTGAGAATGGTTGACACTTTTGGGGATGAACCGCGCGAGTGTGAGAGAAATGAAAGTGTGGCCGAAGGACAATCCGGTCACACTTTCATGCTTTGTTTCACGTCGCTTCGACAGACCCGGCGACAGGACGGGAACTACTTCTCCTGCTGCGGACGGAGATCCAGACTGAGCTCGTCGAGCTGGGTCTGGTCGATCTTGGACGGAGCGTCGATCATCACGTCACGGCCCTGGTTGTTCTTCGGGAAGGCGATGAAGTCACGGATGGACTCCTTGCCGGCGAATAGTGTGCAGACACGGTCGAAACCAAATGCCAGACCTCCGTGAGGCGGAGCACCGTACTGGAAGGCGTGGATGATGAATCCGAACTTATATTCAGCCTCCTCAGGACCGATGCCCAGAACCTCGAACATTCTCTTCTGAACCTCCGCATCATGGATTCGGATGGAACCGCCACCGAGTTCTGTGCCGTTCAGCACGAAGTCGTAGGCATTGGCGCAAACCCTTTCGAGATCCTCTTTCTTGTCGCTGTAGAACAGGTTCATGTGCTCAGGCTTCGGTGCGGTGAACGGGTGGTGCATCGCGTAGAATCGTCCGTCCTCCTCGCTCCACTCAAGAAGCGGGAAGTCCACGATCCAAAGCGGCGCGAAGACCTTAGGGTCACGAAGGCCGAGCCTGTTGCCCATCTCGATACGCAGAACGCCAAGCATTGTCTGCACCTTGCGGTTGCTGTCGCCGGACATCACAAGCACCATGTCGCCGGTCTTGGCCTCGACGGCCTCGGCGATGGCCTTCAGCTCATCAGGCGTGTAGAACTTGTCGATCGAGGACTTGACGGAGCCGTCGGCGTTGAGCTTGATGTAGATCAAGCCCTTGGCTCCGACCTGAGGTCTCTTGACCCACTCGGTCAGCTCATCGATCTGCTTGCGGGTGTATTCAGCGCCTCCCGGAACCGCGATGGCTCCGACGTAGGCAGCGTCCTCAAGAACGGAGAAGCCTTTGCCTTTCACCTTGTCTGTAATCTCGTGAATGGTCATTCCGAAACGGACATCCGGCTTGTCAGAACCGTACTTGTCCATTGCGTCGTACCAGCTCATACGAGGCATAGGGTTAGGAATATCAACCCCGAGGACATTCTTGAACATCGTCCTCATCATTCCCTCGAACATATTCAGGACATCCTCCTGCTCGACGAAGGACATCTCGCAGTCGATCTGGGTGAACTCTGGCTGACGGTCGGCGCGCAGATCCTCGTCACGGAAGCAGCGGACGATCTGGAAATAGCGGTCGTAGCCAGCCACCATCAGGAGCTGCTTGAAGGTCTGAGGAGACTGCGGCAGGGCGTAGAACTGCCCCTGATTCATCCTTGAAGGGACCACGAAGTCACGGGCGCCCTCCGGGGTGGACTTGATCAGGTACGGAGTCTCAATCTCCATAAATCCCTGGCCATCAAGGTAGTTGCGCACCTCGTGGGCCAGTTTGTGCCTGAGAGCCAATGCCTTCTGGAGCGGATTTCTTCTCAGATCCAGATAACGGTACTTGGCACGGAGATCCTCGCCGCCGTCGCTCTCGTCCTCGATGGTGAACGGAGGGGTGATGGACTTGTTGAGGATGTTGATCGCCTCAAGTTTGATCTCGATGTCACCTGTGTCCATCCTGGCGTTCCTGCTCTGACGCTCGACTACCTCACCGGTGGCCTGGATGACATATTCACGGCCCAAAGAGGTCGCTGTCTCCACCAAAGCTGCGTCTGCGTCCGCCTCAAGCACGAGCTGCGTGATGCCGTAGCGGTCACGCAAGTCAATGAAAGTCATTCCGCCGAGCTTCCTGGACCTCTGCACCCAACCGGCGAGGGTCACTTTCTGCCCGACATTCTCAATGCGGAGTTCCCCGCACGTGTGTGTTCTGTACATATTGATATGTTTTGAATATTCTTCTTTCCGCGGCCCGCGTCTTTCCCCCGGCCCCGCAATCTGCAAAGTTAGCAAATTCTCCCCAAGAATGATTGAATATGTCTGATTTTCATTCAGCTCACATTCTGGCACCATAGACTACCCTCTTTCCTTCGTGGAGGGCAAAGCCTTTGGTATCAAGACAGAACACAGAGTTACTCCACGCCTGATGAGGAAGGAATAGCATCTATTAAATTATTAATATTCAACATATTGCCCTCCATGGTATTTTCTACAGGCCTCTGAACGGAGGCCTCATTTCATTCCAAGGCGCACTAGTAATATTTCAAGGTCAGGAATACTAACAGGAATACTAATAGGTGTGAAGGCTGAAGCCTTGGGCTGAGGGGAGGTAGTTTACGCCCCACCAGCACATCTGGAGGAGGATGAAAGAGAATATCAGAAGGAAAAGGGTGCGATGGAGAGCTTTGTTGGAGTGTGATGCCACTTCAATGGCTGGCGAGTTCTGTCGAGCTATGGCCTCTGAGCCCGCCGAAGTGACCGAAGATAAAGCAGAGCCTTGGCGGAGATGCATGTACAGAAGATAGCTGAGCCAGGTGGCGGCGGCCCAGGTTTCCTTAGGATCCCAGGTCCAGTAGTCACCCCAGGCCTGTTTGGCCCAAAGGGCGCCCATCACTATGCCCATTGTGATGAATCCCCAGCCCATGCGCACCAGGGTGTCGCAGAGGCGCAGGTCGCCTTGAAGGGACGGTGACAGGGGACTTGCGGCCGCATCGACGGTGGCAGGAGTTGTTGACCCCGGGGCCGGAGCGGATCCCGCGGCTGAACGGCGGGTCAGCCAGAGAATACGGAGGGCCAGGATGGTGGCGATGCCCATCACGGCGTAGGCGAACATATAGACGATGACGTGCGGGACGAACCACGGGCTGCGGAGAGCCGGCATAAGTTCTTCAGTGTGAATCTCTGGCTTGAATATGTTGATGCTGGCGAACATCACGGCCATCAGGCATCCGAACGGAAGTACCCAGCGGTAACGCCAACGAAGATACACCACGAGCCCGATCAGCGAAAGGAACAGGCTGAACCAAAGGCGGGTCTCCCCCATAGTGCGGAGAGGCGGACGCCCAAGCGAAATCCAGACCCCGACAATGAATGTCATGAATATGGCAGAGCCGCATCCGGTCAGAACGGCGGCCGGGAGCCTACGTTTGGAAATCACGGAGACAATCGCTCCTGAAATCCAGAACAGTGACGCAGCCAAGGCGAACCAGACAAACGAATCCCAACTCATAACCAATCCTCCTTTTCATTGAAAGTTTCACATCCTAAGGGAGCGGCGCCATCTTGTAGTTTTACAGACAATGGTCCTTTCTTTCCAAAAGACGGTTTGAAGCCAGCAAAGAATACCATCGCCGCGGCTGAGACAAGCAGCAGCCACAATGCAATGCGGAAAACCTCCGACAAAGGCGAACAGACACACTTGAATATGCTTGCGAACTCTCCTCGTTCCGTGTCCGACAGGTAGTCCGACTGGTAAATCCACCACGAACCGACCTTTGCAGGGTGGTTCACAGCGATTTTGATCTCTGATGAGCGGCCGTCAGGAAGGGTCAAGGTGACCTCGGAAGAATATTCATAAACAGAGAAATCCCTGAGTGTCAACTCGAAAGGGAGTTTGACATATTCATAAGTGACTTCGTTCCGCGCTTGATGGTCCGGGACATTCGGCATCGCGATCATAACCGTCCGGACGGTGCCGCCGGAGCCGAAAAGTCCGGCGATCAGAATCACCGACAGGCCCAGATGGGCGCAGGTCACCCCGAGGCGATGCTTGCTGAATCTATGAATATCCTCGATCGTGTTCAGTGTGACGCTTGTCGCCAAAAGAAGCAACGCGAGGATGAAGATCGGCGACCGGCTCATATTCCTGAAACCGAGAACGCCGAAAAAACCGTCCCTGCCCCCGTCCTGCGGTACAAGCCCGAAGACGAGCAGCAGGAACAGCACGATTGAGATCGAGGTCAGGCAGGCTTTCCGTCCGGCCAGATGCCTGAACAGCGGCCAGCGGTCACGCAAAACATAGATGACCACCAGAAGACAGACATAGAGCAGGGCCGCCAATAGCCAGAACGTATGACCTGCGACAACCATTACAGACTATACCATTGATCCGACAGGAGTTTGACGGCTTCCCTCACGGTCTTGGCACGGTCTCCGGCAGTGCCGCACTCGAAACTGACATAGTTCTTGTAGTCCATGTGCTGGAGCGCCCGGAATCCGGACTTGTAGTCGTCCTTCGCGCCGTCCTCTCCAGGCATCAGTCTGCGGCCACGGCTGGCGATGTGGACGTGCTGGAGGTACTCGATGCCGGCTGATGTCAGCGCGCCGTAGTCGGAGGTCTCCTCGGACATGTGCCAGAAATCACCCATCACCTTCACGCCCTTGCTGTCGGAATCGCGTGCGATCGCGGCGGCGTCGGCAACCTGACGGAGATAGAAGGCCTCCCTTCTGTTCAATGGCTCAAGAATCACGGTCGTGCCGTGCTCAAGGGCGAACTCTCCGAGGTCGTGGAGCTGCTCGCAGAGGTAGTTGCGGGTGTCCAGGGTGTGGGGTCTGCACGGAGTCTGGCTGTTGAAAGCCGGGACCATTATGACTCCCACCGAGCCGAGTTCACCTGCAGCGGCCACGATCTCGCGCATCGATTTGTCGAACGACGCCTTGACCGCCGGGTCTTCGGCCAGGATGAAGCCGTCGAATCCGGCGCAGATGGCAGAGACCTCGATGTCACGTCCGCTGAGGGCGTTACGGATCTCATTGACGCGGGCAGGAAGGTTCCGTCCGTTCGGCTCGAAACCACGCACCTCCAGGTCTTCCATGAAATCCAGCTGCTCGCCCAGATTCTTTCCCGGGGCGATTCCTTCCTGAAACGAGAGCTTCAGCTCAAGACGTGGCACGCACTTCTTCTTGTCCAATGCAGTGGCACATCCCGGCAGCATATAGGCCGCGGCCAAGGCAGCTGATCCGATCGCCGCTGACGAGAGAAAATGTCTTCTGTTCATATATTTCTTGTTAAATTACTTGTTCGCAGATATGGCGAAGATACAATTAAAAACTGAAAATATCACTTCTTTCGGGTAAACTATGTCAAACTGACATTTGTACGCATTACACGATCGTGAATTTTGTTTAATTCATTAAATAAAAATAGCGGATTATTTGCAAACCAATTAAACAATCGATATATTTGCGTTCTAACAATCATTGAACATGGACAAGCTGGTATTAAAACAGATTCTTCGTGACAATCAAGAAGAAGTGGAGCGCTACGTGGTGTTTCCACGAGACGTTCGTCTTGACAAATTTCCTTGCTATGTTCTTGTCGGAGTACGGAGAGCCGGGAAGTCCTACATGCTCTATCACAGAATCCAACAACTATTGGCTGAAGGGCATGGATGGGATGAGATCCTTTATCTGAACTTCGAGGACGAGCGGCTTGAGAATTTCACTTCCGAAGATTTCAATCGACTGCTGGAATGCCATCAGGAAATGTATGGCAAACGTCCTATGCTTTTTCTCGATGAGATTCAGAACATCGAAGGATGGCATAAGTTCGCACGACGAATGGCCGACTCCAATTATACAATACTCATCACCGGTTCAAATGCAAAGATGCTCTCCGGTGAGATCAACACCACACTAGGTGGTCGATTCCTGACCTCAGAGATTTACCCCTACAGCTTCAAAGAATATCTTGACGCACACAGAATCCCATGGGACGAAAATGATATTATCTCAACCGAAGGACGAGCAAAGGTTGTTCGTTGTTTTGACGAGTACTTGCATTACGGTGGTCTGCCAGCGTCAGCCATGATGCCGGCAAAACGAGACTATCTCAGCAGTGTTTACCAGAAGATCTACATGGGGGACATCATCGCGCGGAACAATATCACCAATGTGGCCGGAATCCGGATCCTTGTCAGGAAAATGGCGGAAAGCGTGTGCCGGCCTATTTCCTATAACCGCGTCAATAACCTCTTGTCAAGTGTAGGCGGTAAACTCAGCCTCGCGACAACCATCAAGTATGTGGAATATTGCGAAAACGCATGGTTGCTCATGCGCGTCAGAAACTATGCGACAAGCCTGGCGGACAAAGAAAGCAACTGCAAGTACTATTTCATTGACACGGGCATTCTTGGCTTGTTCCTCATCGACAAAGACACCATGCTTCTGGAGAATCTTGTCGCTCTCCAGTTGTTCCGCATCTATGGACATGACATGGACAATGAGCGGGTGTTCTTTTACAAGACAGGTTATGAAGTTGATTTCTACGTCCCGGAAGATGAACTGGCCATTCAAGTCAGCTATTCTTTACTTGACGATGAAACAAGAAAGCGTGAGACAGAGGCTCTCAGCAAGTTACCGGGTCATCTGTCTTGCCGCAGACGCTTGATTCTCACTTACGACGATGAGAACAGCATCACTGACAAGCATGGAACCATAGAAGTGTTACCAACCTGGAAATGGCTGTTGGATTCCCGATACATCAAAAAGGGGTGACCAAAAAAGCTTCTTTAGTCACCCTCTTAATATGGTAATTATTGACGCAAGATCCTTACTTTCCAGTTCCAGGGACCGGGACAGTGTACTTGCTCATGTCCATCTTGCCGAGTTCAAGCTTCTCCGGAAGGTAATCCAGAGCGGCGGCGCTGATCTCGTCCCAGGTGATGGTGTTGCCGGTGTAGGCAGACTCACGGCCCATAACGCCGCAGAGAGAAGAGACGCCACACTCTCCGGCCTCCACATGAGCCTCACCCTTACGGATGTGGTTCACCCAATCCACATGCTCAAGCACGTACGGATTGGTCTGCTTGTACTGAGCCTTCTCCGCCTCGAAGTCAAACTGCCAGAGGACATTGCCCTGAAGATCACGGATGGCGAAATCCGCCGAGCTCCAGTAGCCCTTCGTTCCGTGGACACATTCGCCGATGTTGGTCGAGCAACCGTCGATCTGACGCGACATACTGTGCAGATGGACGCCGTTCTCATATTCAAAGTCAATGCTGAAGTTGTCGTACTGGTCGCCGGTGACACGGCGCTGACGGCTGCCGAAACCGGTCGCCTTGATAGGGTGCTTACCGATCATCCAGTTGAACACGTCGATGTTGTGGACATGCTGCTCGACGATGTGGTCGCCTGAGAGCCACTTCCAGTTGACCCAGTCACGGATCATCCACTCCATGTCGCTCCAGCCCTGCTGACGCTCCTTGTACCAAAGCATTCCCTGATTCCAATAGACGTTGCCGCCGGTGATCTCGCCGATCATTCCCTCCTGGATCCTCTTGAAAGACTCCACGTAAGGTCTCTGATGGTGACGCTGGGTTCCTGTCACCACGCTAAGTCCCTTGGCCTCAGCCTGCTTCGCCGTCGCCATGATCAGACGATAGCCCTTGGCGTCCACAGCGATAGGCTTCTCAAGGAAGGAGTGAACCCCCTTCTCGGTAGCGTACTGGAAATGCGTCGGACGGAAGACCGGCGGAGTGGCGACAATCACCATGTCCACACCGGAATCAATGACCTGCTTGTAGGCATCGAAGCCTGTGAAGCAGTGATCTTCAGGAACTTCCTGATTCCATTTGGTCTTGAGGTTTTCGCGAAGGCCGGTCAGACGATCAGCAAAGACATCGCCCAAGGCCGTGACCTTGATTCCGTCTGCGGCATTCAGCAGATCCTCAACGGCTCCGCTTCCACGGCCGCCGCAACCGATCACGCCGACCTTAAGTTCCTTTCCGTCGATGGCCTTGTCAGGAAGCTCGGGTACATAGTACTCGCCCGGCTGTCTGAGGGGAGTCATCTTACCGGATTTGTCACCACTTGCGCAGGCGGACAGCAGGACGCTGCCGCCTACCAGACCTACACCGATCTTGGCGCTCTTGCCAAGAAAGGATCTTCTGTCCATTTTGTTGCTCATTTTATTGATAGTCTTTATGTTATTTAATTATAAAATTCCATCGGGAACATCGCACACAACTCTGAAACCGATACCCTTGATGTCAGAGTACCACCAGATGCTCTTCGGATTCTGCGGGTCAGTGCGGAGCCAGTCATCAGTCTTGGTGTGGGCTCTGGCGGCGCAGCGGACAAGCGAGGCGTCATCTGAATATGCCCCGCCGCGGACCACGAACTCATCGCCGCTCTCCGGCCCCTTCGGATCCAATGCGCCATCAGCAATCTTTGAATATGCGTCAGCGGCATACCGGTCGGAGCAATATTCCATCACGTTGCCCAGCATATTCTTAAGCCCGAACGGGTTAGCCTTCACTTCGGAAGGTTCCTGAGTCTTGCCGAAACTGTCCTCCGAATAGACCACATAACTTGCGATCGAGGTGGTGTCAGCCCCGAAAAGCTTGTTCCAGAAAGTTTCTTTTGAATATTTCTTCGGACTTCCCTCGAAGAAGTACGGGGTCTGGGTGCCGCCACGGGCCGCATATTCCCATTCCGCCTCGGTCGGAAGGCGGTAATTGCGTCCCGTCTTGAGGGAAAGCCACTGGCAGAAGGTCTCCGCCGCATAGTGAGTCATCGTGATCGCCGGCCTCTCGCCCATTCCCCAGCCCTGGTCCGGGAATCCGAACGGCGGAGTCGGACCGCTGACGGCATCCACATCAGGCCGGCTGTTGTTGGCGTAGATTTTCTCCGGCGGGGTTCTGCCCTCTGACATTGTTTCGTTGTAAAAAGCCCAGAACTGATGCCAGGTCACCTCGACCTCGCCCATGAAGAACGGAGAGATCCGAACCTTCTTCCGAGGCCCTTCGTCCGCCGCGCGGAACGGCTCGTTGTCCGGACTCCCGATCGTGAACTCGCCTCCCGGAACAGCGACCATCCTGATCGCGGCTGTCGTACCGGGAACCGTTTCCGTGAAGTTCGCGAATGAAGCCACCACAGCCACGCTGTCGTACTTTTCACCGCCTCCCGTGTCCATCACCTTGCCTTCCAGCCTCTTATGTTCGTAGCCCGGCATGTCGTGGCCAGTGTTCAGATGGCAGCTGATGCACTGGAGATTCAGTTTCCTGGCGTTCTCCTCATAGTAGAGATGAGCAGTGATGCCGTCATCCGTGATTCCGGTCGGGAAAAGATTGACGTGACATTTCTCGCAGGATTCGTTGTAAACGATTTTTGATCCGTGCTCAAGGGTTCTTTTTGAGTCCCAATTGATTTCGTCCTTATCCTTGGTCATCTTGGCCCACAGATCCTTGGCTCCCATCCTGGCCTTGATCATGTAGTACCGAAGGTAGCCGTTCTCTTTCGGAGGAAGATGGCAGGAGGCGCAATCCGTCACCACACCGCTCTCGCTGTTGTAGTGCTCGGACTTCTTCCAGTCCGCGTCAGCCTGCTCGTGGTAGTGGCAACTCATGCAATACTCATTGGTGGAAGTGCGGCTCATCGCCCCTCCGACCGCCAGCATGGCGCACACACCGATCGCCAGCCCACCAAGGCCAGCGAATATTATCACTTTCTTTCCGCCTCTCATAGTCGTTCCGAAACCTGTTAAAAACAAATCTTGTAAATTTACGCAAAACCTTTCAGACTGCAAATTTTTTTGACTTGTGTTCCTCGGGGATTTTCTTACCCCCCCCGTCAGACAACGTTGCAACCTAACAACAGATGCGGACATTGACTGCCGCATCTTAAGCGTGATCACTTAGAAGCTGTTTTGAATTGTTTGAAATGTTCTTTGAGGTGAAAAATCTTCATTTTCTTCCCGTTTCTTCAGTCAGATAGCACCGCTATCTTCCTTGGAAGAAGCAAGAGAAAGTTTTTCACTCTCAAACCTTCAAACAAACAATTCAAAACAGCTTCTTAATTTACACGAATACGCAGAAACACAGGATTAGCATCCTCCGAACGATCCGGGAATAACTTTACAGCCTCACGTGGGAGCAGAGCACAATATAGGATGTTCCCCGACACATCATTCGGCCAGACATACACGGTCACTCCATTCACCTGCACCGGGAAGCCATAATTATCAGACTCTGAGGACAATTCCGACTTAAAGGCCAAACGCCCGCCCGTCAGGTTCCATATTTCCAGGAACATTTTCTTTCCATACCAGAATTTCGCGAAAAGCATGTCGCCGCAAATATAAAACGAGAGGGCGTCTATGTAGTCACTCAGATCATGGGAGGAAATGTTGGAATAATATTCATCCGGAATTTTCTTGTTTCCTTTGTCAAAGACAAGAAATGGAATATCCTTCTCCGCAGTGACATGATAGAGAGTGTCGGAAAATGTCGGAAGAAAATAGGACTGTCCGTTAAAACAATGGAACGACTGGAGATAAAACATTTGAGTGGGTACACCTTTGGATCCGAGCACAGACCTGCGGATAAGATTGTCTTCTGAATCATATATTTCAAAATCCTCATCCGCATTATATGGCTTGACACAGGCATAGCGGCCACCATCCATAGGACAGAATGCCCCTTGGTCTCCAAATGTCTTCTCTTTGACCAAACGGCCATTCTCATCGTACCATATAGCCTTGCCGTCCAAAAGGCTTGTCACAACATACCACTTGTTATCCGGATCGTAGCGGCAATCATTCACACCCAAATACTCACCGGGTCCCCTGCCGACTCTCGACATGTTCAGAAGAATATTACCTTGCCCGACACCAACTCTCATGATTCTTTCACCATCGTACACTCCGACACTTTCATCATCGATGTCAAAGAAATAAGTCCTGCTCAAGTAGCAACCCTCGGCGGATTCAATTCTGGTGACATCCACGACTTTAAGCACCGCTGGATCCATCTGCTGATTCTCCTTGTCAACCGAAGCGCCCAATGGAATGGTGACAACCTCGTCATTTCTACTGTTTTGAGAACATGACAACAATAAAACACATGTGGCAAGCCACAAAATACAACGGCCAGTATTACTCATGATTTGGATACTTTATTAATATTAATCTTCCCTGAATCCTTGTCAGATTAATGGATAAATGTTATCAACATATCTCCATAATAAACATTTGCCGGATCAATATACGCATTTCTTTTGATTAAGTAACCTTCAAAAAATAACCTGCATCATCTTAAGGAATCTTTTCGGTCTAGATCTCTTTTCTCATCAGTCATGTGCCACCGGCACACTCCTTCTTCGAAAATAGATCTATCCTCGAAAATATTCTCTTAATCTGAGGCAACTTATTTTTTTCATGTTACTAAATACATCAAATCCTGACATTTTTGTCTTCAGTCCCTTAATTGTGCGGATGTCTGTAAAGATAATCAGTTTTAAACTTGCAATCCATAACAAGTCCATTCAAGCGGCGTCATTACTATGAGAAAGCCTGAAGTGCATGGCCACGAGTATCAATGAATAATAACAAGCCTCCCATCCGCTGGTTCTTGGGCGACAAAAAATGAGGGTGGGTGTTACTCAAAAGAGTAACCGGACACTCTCCGAGAACGAAAAGAGGCGAATATGCTTCCCGAGAGTGCGGAGCAGGTCTCCGTGCGGATGCCGAATGGCCTTTCGGAAGCGTAAAAGGGGAATAATGTCTCCCATGGGTGTGCCCAACAGCACCCTTGGGAGACGATAAGTGGGGTAAACGCTTCCTGAGAGTGCATCCTGCACTCTCAGGAAGCAAAAGAGGCCGAAAGTGTTACCGAACGGGAGACATGATCTCTTCACGGAAGCGATACCGTAAATGGCAAAGAAGCAAGAGAAAGTTTTTCACTCTCAAACCTTCAAACAAACAATTCAAAACAGCTTCTAAGATTAACCGGAATATAGTGCCCCCAAGGTTCCGCATATCATTCAATAATATGCCATAACACCGAGGTGCGTGAGGATATTCACACTTGGAAGAGCAATTCGCTGACTGCCAGGCTGATGATGTTTTAGGTGCACACGATTTCTCACACCTGGAAGTCCGGAACACCTGTAGAACGTTCTGTACCGAGGCCGCTGACTCACAGGTGTGCAAACATACTCGCACCTAAAACATCAACTCTTTGGATATCAATTAGATGCCGTTTTACGTGCGTATAGTTTCTCACACCTGGAAGAACAATCAGAAGTTTCTTTGATGACTTCCAGGTGAGAGTATGATTCTTTTTAGAAGGAATATCCCAAGCTGAGGTATGGGTAGAAAACGGACTTGGACAAGCCATATTTCCCGATTCCGTACGATGGACTTAAGCCGCAGCGGAACACCAGACCGTTCTCCGCGCGAAGACGGTAACCGACATTCGCGTAAAGGAAATTTCCCCACTGCGTCGTTCTCACTTCCTTCGGAGCAGTTCCCGTGGAACCATCAGGCAAGGTCACCGTCTTGCTTTCCGTAATCTTGTCAAAATACACCCCGTTGGACATTCCGGCTCCGATCTCGAAATGATGTTTTCCTCTACCTGCCAGGTAGTTGATCTCCACCGGCACGCCGACACCATGAATCTCGTACCAGTTCCCGATGCCGAAACCGTACCCGACACCGACCGCGAAACCCAAACCCGAATCCCCTTTGAACCTTGCGTCATAAGAGGCACCGACCACATTGGCGGCCCCGAACAAATCCAACCGCACATTCCGATCCTGAGCCATTACTACCGGAGACAGCGCAATGGCCAATAATAATGCTATAACCTTTTTTATAATAAAACGTATTATTTCCGACTGCAAAGTTAGGCAAAAGGATTGATATGGTAATGGAAAACAGTTTCACTTTTGGCAAATATAATTTCCTAATCCTTAATTTGTTACAGACAAATTGAGATTCACGTTCTCATTTCGCACAGTTTAATCAGCTTATTTTCAATACATTAACCAAATACTTGTAACATATCACGATTAGTAAAGTACAGACTATCAAGCAATTACATTAATCACGGTATAAATTCCGAGAAAAGAGCCTTGTTTTCACCATCCAACCTTGCGATTTTTTCTTCTCAGCATCGCGAAAATAGCGCATGGCCATATCCTATTTGCGCTTAACGCAGAAGATCGGGAGGATGAATATCACGGCGAGTATGGAGAAGAGCATGCCGGAGATGGTGCCGACGGCGAAGTCGAACCAGAAAACCTCCTCGGGGCCGTCGGTGAGGAACGGGAGGAGGCCGAGGATGGTGGAGACTATGGTGAGGGTGATCGGGTTGATCTTGCGGGAGTAGGCTTTGACGTAGAGGCGGATGCTGGACGCTTCGGCAGGTTGATGAGATTGTCGTACCACATTTAGCGGCCCTTCGACAGGCTCAGGGACCGGTTGTGTACGTTCACCGAGGAGGGACTGGTAGGTGGTGATGAGGTAGATGCCGGCGTTGACGACTATGCCGCTGAGCATCACGAAGGCGGCGAAACCGCCCTGATCGAAGGAGAAGTCCGATAGGCCGAAGGCAAGGAAGAGGCCGATGAAAGAGACCGGAACCATAAAGATCACGGCGAGCGGGTAACGGAACGACTCGAATGTCATCGCAAGCATCACGTACATCACGGCGAGAATCAGGAACAACAGCCAGGCGTACTGCTGCTTGGCGGTGTCAAACCATCCCCAACCCGGGACCTCCGCCTTGAAACCGATCGGGAGTACCTCATCGTTCATATACTTCACAGCCTTTTGGGACAGGGAGCGGCTGAGCTCCCAACTGCCTATGAAATCGTAGCAGACCACCAGCTCGTAGGACTGGTTGTTCTTCTTGATCGTCACGCCGGTACGCCTCTTGTCGATGCCCCCGACACTCGAAAGCGTCATTTTCTTCTGACCGACATCTATCGGAGAGTTAAGAACGTGCCAGAGATCGTATCTGTCCAGATCCGAGGAACGGAGGACAACATCGACGGCTCCACCATCATATTCAGAAGTTCCGATCTTCCGTTCGTACAGTAAGGATCCCAGAGCGTTGTAGTAGGCGTAAGGATTGATGTCGGCGAGCGTCATCCGCCCAAAATCATAATCCAGCACAAACTCAATCGAAGGGCGGCCGTTCCAACCTCCCGACCAGATCTCCGCGCCCTGGACACGGCGGTTTGTGGAGAGATAGGCCATCAGTTTCTCTGCGTAGCGGCTGAGTTCCTGATAGTTATAGCCCTTCAGCGAGATGCGGTTGCTCTTGGAGGACGAGACGATGTTGTTGTTGAAATTATTGTCGTCTATTCCGGAGACCCTCCAGTTCGCCCCGCCGAAATTGATCGCCATCCTCGTGACCTCGGACTTCAGCACGGAAGGGAAACCTGAGTTCTCATACTCAGGCTTGAACTCCACCGAAATCTCGGCGTTGTCGTAGGAATATATCGACGTGGTGAATACGGAGATCTCATCGAACTTCGACAGATAATTCTCCATCGCCCTCACGACATCATTCAACTGGTTCACGGTACAGCCTTCAAGCATGCCGGCATTGATGATCAGACGTTTCTTTTCAGGCTCCCGGTAGAAATTGGAGCGGTTCAAGGATTTGTAAAACAGACCGAAGGAGGAACTGGCTATCTTGTCTATCAACTGACGGTTCCTGTCGTAAGGTTTCCAGGTGACAATCTTGTCCAGAAATCTGTCGAACCTGTCCGCCTTGTCCTTGTCATAATCAGACAGACGGGTAGGGAGCAGACAGAGCGGGATTCCAAACGCCACGATGAACAAAAGGACATACACCCAACGATGCCTCACCCCCCAGCCGATGTAGGAAGCGTAGAACCTGTTCCAACGCAGGATCCGGCGGAGCTTCCTTGGGGAACGCCCAGACTTGCCACCCGACATTCTTACAGGAATATATTCCATCAGCGACGGGATGAACAGGTAGGAAATGATCAGCGACAGTCCCAAGTTAATGACAATCACCCAGATGAAGTCCACGAGGTTGGCTTTTTCCTTTTCCGGAAGCAGAAGGACCATCATCAATGCGCCGACAGTCGTGGCCGCGGCCGAAAGGATGGACGGAAAAGCTTTCCGGTCCTTGAAATGGGCATAATGATCAATCATCACGATCGAGGTGTCGATGATTATTCCGAGAGAGACCGTGATTCCGGCAAGGGTGTAGATGTGGATCTGAAGACCTGCCAAACTGTAGATCATCAAGGCGGTCAACACATTGACCGTCAAAGTGAAGACAATGATCAGCATATACCTCCACGACCTGTTGATCAAGAACACGAACATCAACAGAATCAAGATGCAGAGGGCGGTACGGACATAGATTTTGCTGAGTTCCTCGCTGACAAACTCAGAGGAATCGTAGGCGATGCCGGCGGTGATTTCCGAAGGGAAGCCTTTCTGAAGCTCCGCCATCCTTTCCTTGACGGCGGAAGCGACAGTCAACAGGTTGGCCGAAGAAGCTATCTCCACCGTCAAAGTAATGGTGTTCAAACCGTTGACACGATAGTAACTTGACGGCACCGCTTCCTCATAGCGCCATTGGGCCACATCCCCGATGTGAATCACACGGCCTTTGAAATTACCTACGGGAATCGATCCGAAATCCTTGTCCGAGGCTTCTTTAAGACGCACCGTCATCAATCCTTCAGAGGCTTCCGTCATTCCGAGGATTTCCTCACGGTAATATGAATTGAAGGCCGATGCGATCTCATCGGCGGTGACTCCTACGGACTGGATCTTGTCGGCGTCGAACGTGATCACCCACTGGAAAGGAACACCGCCGTCCACATTGACCTTGTCCACTCCCGGGATGGCGGCCAAATGGCTGAGGACGTGTTCCTTGACATATTTGGAAATCTCCCGGGAAGGGATCCCGCCCTTGACGAGATAGGATATCCGCGAGACCCGTCCGCCGCCAGACAAGGATATTCCCGGATAGGAGACCTCATCAGGAAGGCTTGGGTAAACGTTCCTGATTGCCGAGGCCACCTCGAAGCGGGCCGCGTCCATGTCCGTGCCTTTGCGGAACTTGACAGAAACGGAGCCTGAACCTTTACGTGAAACAGAGGAAATGTCTGTGACATCGCGTATCCCCGCCAAGACTCCTTCAATCTTGGATGTCGCCTCGCTTTCAATGATTTCCGCAGAGGCGTTGGGATAATAAAAAGATACATAGACCGTACGGCCTTCCGTCATCGGTGTGTATTGGATGTTCAGACGCGGCAACGCCGCCAGCCCGACAAGGGACAGCGCCACCATAATCAGAACGACCGAAAATGGAGAAAGTCTATTTTTTCTTTCTTCCATTGTAGATCGAATAATACAACGCCGGCACGACGAACAGGCTGACAAGGGTTCCGACAAGCATTCCCGCGATGATCACCAGGGACATCGGGTACTGAAGGTCAGCTCCCATACTTCCTCTTGACAGGAACGGGCAGACGGCCAGAATGGTTGTCAATGAGGTCATTATGATAGCCTTCACCCTAAGCGAGGACGCATCAATGACAGCACGCTCAAGACTTTCGCCGGCCTTGCGCATCCGGTTGATCGTGTCTATCTTCAGGATGGAGTCATTGATGACGATGCCGGTGATGACAATCAGGCCGATCATCGACATCAGGTTGATGCTGACCCCGAAAATCCATAGAACCAGCAAGGCGACAGAGACATCCACGACAATCTCCGAAAGGATGATCAGCGGCTGGACCAGAGACTCGAACTGGGAGGCCAGAATCAGATAGAGCAGGATTATGGCGACCAGCATTATGATGATCATCTCATCAATCATCTTGCTGTTGGAGAACCAGGAACCAGAATAGCCGACCTCGAAGTCACCATTCTTTCGCACGACGTCACTCACCGCGGCCATCACATGTTTCACGTCCTTCGACGGAACATCGAGAGCCAAAGGGTAGTAATTGTCCTCCGGGCCTGCGACCAAAGTTTTCAAATCCTCGGCAAAGGTTTGCCGCATAAGATTTGAAACCGGAATCCGGGATGTCTCCCCGTCAAGGCCTTTCTTTTCGATGAAAGTGCCATGCAGGATCTCCGAAAGTCCGGCGGCGTTGGAGCCTGTCACGACCGGAACAGTGCTGGTTCCCTGGACAATGTTGAACAGACGGTTCTCATTGAGCGAGTTCCTCAGAATCGACACAAGTTCCGAATAACCGACATCATAAAGCGCAAGCAAGTCAGGATCAGCGACAAACAGAGCGTCAGTCTTTACCGGAGGATCCGCCACGGTCACTCCAGGCAACGTTTCCCTGACCTCGGAGAGCATATTCCTCAACGGTTCGACCTCAACCTCCCTGTTCCTCACTGGGCGAAGGCGCGCCACGAGCGGAGCCTCGTTCCGGGCGAAAACCATGTCGAAGATATTCCCTGAAGCTTCGAATGAATATACCGCTTCCGGATATTCATTCTCCACCTCATCCTTTAATTCACCCAGCACCTTTTTCAATGTGCCGGCATCTTTGCAATTGACGTAGATGGACGCTTCGGAAATTCCTTGGTCACCACTATGACTCAGAATGAATTGCTGAGAACCGACAAGAGCCGTCATCTGCTCCACGCTTCCGGTCAGTTTTTTCTCTAAATCCCTGATCCGCTCCGTGTTACGTTCAATGGAAATGTGTTCGTTCCAGTCAATCTTCATTATCGCGTCCGTCTGGGTCATCTCCGGCAGACGGGATTTCGGCATCTCCAGGAAACAGAACACCAGCCCGACGGTCGAGACGGCGAGAAGTCCCCAGGCGACCAGTCTGTGCCGGATGAACCATTCCATCAGCCTGTCGTCCCAGCGGCGGATAGGCTCGTCAAAATTGATCTTCTCCAGCAAAGGACTCGGACGGAAGCCGTCAGAACCCTTGAACCACCAGTAATAATAGACCGGAATCACAAGGATGGTCACGATGTAGGAGGTCAGCAGCACGATGGTCACCGACATAGCCTGATCGTAGAACATCGCCCCGGCGATGCCGCTCATGAATATCAACGGAATGAACACCGCGCAGGTTGTCAGCACGGAGCTGAGCATCGCTCCCCTCACCTCTTTCGTGCCCTCAAGGACAGCGGAGCGCAGGTTCCCTTCACGTTGCCAGCGGCCGGTTATATTATCGACAAGGATGACCGTGTTGTCAGTCATCATTCCGACTCCGAGAAGCAGACCGGAGAGGGATATAATATTCAGGGTCAATCCGATGGCATAGAAGCAGAGCATCGAGAATATCAGCGCCACCGGCATCGTCAGGATCACCAGCACCGGAGAGCGGAAGTCCCTCATGAAGAGGAATATGATGACGCTCGCCAGAAGGAGGGCGACCACGATGTTCTGTAGCAGGTTGTTGATGGTATATTCAAGAAGCTGGGTCTGGTCTCTCGTGATCTCGAAGCTCAACTGAGGGTAGTCGTTCCGGAAACTGTCCATCAGACCGTTCATGGCCGACTTCAGGTCCGACATCTTCGCCTCGCTCTGCTTGATGACGGCAAGACACACGGCATCCTCTCCGTTCGAGCGGACGAGGCCGGTTCGTTTTGCCGGGTGGACGACGACCTTGGCGACGTCCTTTATCTGAAGAAGGCGGCCTTCCTTCTTGAACCAGAGGTTGGCGATGTCTTCACTGGAGGAAGCCCGGGAATCGAATTTGACATTGTAGCGGTACTCTCCGTCACGGATTGTGAGACTGCCAAGGCGGATGTTGGAACTCTTGACACAACTCTCGAACTCATTCATTGTCATCCCTGCCTGGAGTAGCTTGGACTCATCCGGAATTATGAGAATCTCGTCACTGACAAGGCCGCTGACATCGACCATGGCGACTTCGGAGAGTTGTTCGATGCGTTTGCTGATCACGTCACGTGCGAAGCGGCTCATCTGGGAGAAGGACTCGGTTACGGGGAACAAGTCCGATTGGGCCTCAGGCTCGGTGCGCTTCGACGGGCTCAGCGACCGATTCTGAGGCGATCCCTGAGCTTGTGGTTCGACAGGCTCAGCGACCGAAGAAGTAATATTCACAAAAAACGCCGGAATGTCCGTGGCGCTGGCCTTCAAGACCTTAGGCCGGGCGATGTCGCCAAGGCTGGACATGGACCGGTCAATCTTCTCGTTGACCTCAATGAAAAGATAATCGATGTCCGAACCGTGGTTGAACGTAAGCCGGATCGTACCGCTGCCGTCCTTCGCCTCACTGACGATGTCCTCCAGTCCGTTGATCTGGATGAGTTGCTGGCGCAGAGGCTTCAGCACACTCTCGTCCATCTCTCTGGCCGAAAGTTCCGAGGATGTGGCCTGCACGGTTATGTACGGGATGTCCACATCCGGAACCAACGACACTGGCAGCAGACGTATGCTGACAATGCCCAGAACAACGATGACAAGGGTTATCATCGTCACGGTTATCGGTCTGTCTATCAGATGTTTCAGCATTGCCTACCTTTTTACCAGCACATCAGAGTTGTCCGCCAGATTGAGATTGCCGGAGACAATCACCTGGTCGCCTTCGTTCAGTTCGGCGTTCCTGTCCTTGTTGGCCTCGACCACGTAGGACTCACCATTGGAATAAAGTATCGTGACATAAGTCCAATGTGCCTTGCCGTCATCCGTGCAGGTGAACAGCACGTCCAGATTGTCCCTGATCACCACCGCGCTGCGAGGCACGACAAGCTGTCCCGGAATCATCCTCTCCACGATCACACGGACGTTCATTCCATCGATCAGCGAGCCGTCGTTCCGGACCTGCGCCGTGACGGAGATCTGCCCCTTCTCATCCACGAGAGGATTGATGGCGGTGACTTTCCCTGAATATTCCTTGGTCTCGTCAGCGAACGGGCGGATCCTCACCGGCAGACCGACGGAGAGGAATGAATATTCCGACTCCATCACCGAGAAATCCACCTCCAGCACACTGTCGTCCACGATAGTGCAGAATGTCCCGGACGGACTCTGGTCGAACGGCTTCTGCTTGATGTCAGCGACACGCCCGGAGAACGGGGCATGGAGAACCGTTCCGGCGATCTCGTAGGACGAGCGCGCAAAATCGTTCTTGGCGGCGGAATAGCCGGATTTCATCTTCGCCATGGCCAAAAGGTCGGCGGGGACCGAGGTGGTGTCCCCGGCGGAATATCCCTGTCCCACAAGATAGTCATACAAATCCAGCTCGGCCTTCTGGAGCGAAAGCCGGGAGGATTCCTGCGACAGTTTCAAGTCGGGACGGTCAACGGTGGCGATGACGGCACCTGAGGAGACATATTCACCATTCCGGACGTTTATCGCCGCGATTTTTCCGGTTGTCCTGAACTGCAGCGCGCTTTTCCGTCCGGCAACCAGCTTTCCGTTGGACAGGAGTTGACGGGCGAAATCCTTCCTTTCCAATTTCACGACAGTGACTTCGTTTATCTGAGGGGTGTAGGTCAGTTTCCCGTCCTTCGTCTCCTCCGTCTTTTTGTTTCCTCCGCAGGCAACGGCCATCATGACGAGGCCGAAGGCAAAAAGGGACGCAAGTATATTCTTTCTCATATTCATTGATTCTGAATCATTCAACCATTTCCTTGACGCTGACGTCGATGTCTTTTCCCGTGATGAAATCGTAGAGGGCGTACTTCCGGAGGGTGTAGTAGTAGGTCCAGAAGTTGGAGTAGTCGGTGATGTATTTGGCCATCGCGGACTCGTTGTCGTTCTGGGCGTTGGTGAGGTCGGTCACCGTGGCCGAGCCGCGCCTGAACTTGTCCATCATCAGCTCGTACCTTTCGGAGGCTATCTCCATCGCCTTGCGGGAAGCCATGCACTGCTGACGCTGGTTGTTGAACTGGCCGACGGCGGTGAATATCTTCCTGCGGTAGTCGTTCTCGCTCTGGAGGTTCTGCGCCTTGACGACCTCCTCGGCGGCCTTGGCCTTCTGCACCTTTCCCTTGCCAAGCCCCCAATCGAAGATCGGCACGCTGAAAGTCAAACCCACAACCTCCTGGTTCAGAAGATCCTTATAGACATCCGGCAGGCCATTGCCGGTCTGGGACAGGCCGAAGCGGGCGTTAAGGCTCATCGAGATGCCCCTGTCCGCCTTGGCCTTCGCCACATTCGAGGCGGCGTTCAATTCATTTATCTGATTGTCAAGGCTAAACGTCGAGTTCCTCATCGCCTTCTCCATCACCAGATCGTAATCCATCAGAATGTCCGGCAGGGCATCGTCCACCACCGGTTCCACCTCCACGGACTCATCATAGCCCAGAATCGAGTTAAGGTACATCTGCGCCTGACGCACGTTGACGACGCTCTCGCCTATCGCGATGCTGTCGTTCAGAGCGCGGAGTTCCAATTGGAGATATTCAGCCCTCGTGACGCTTCCGAGTTTCATCCTTTCCGCGGCCACGGAGCGCATCTTCCCGGTGTTCTCGTAGTTCGACTTCACGACCTCCTGGTTCTTAAGGGCCTGGACAAGCGTGAAATATGCCGACACGGCATTGATCGTGACCTGCTCCATCGACTCGACGTAGCGGCGGCGGCCACGTTCATATTCCTTAGGCTCAATGAGTTTGTCCCATTTGAACTGGTTGTAGGAGAAAAGCGGCTGGACGTAGCGGACCGTGACAGGCTGGGAGTACCAGGTCAGTTTCTTGTTGAGTCCGAACTGGTCGATGCGGGAAAGGTCGGAATAGACATAAAGCCTTCCGCCGGTGAAGGTTATGTTCTGGGCGACCTGAAGCCCAAGGCTGTTCTGGAGGTTGTAGGTGCTGGCGTAGCGGAAGGAGCCATCCTCGTAGCTTTGCAGCAAGGTGAGCGACCGGTCGAAGTTCATCAGGTTGCCGTACAACACAAGCGAAGGCAGACGGCTCGCCTGATAGGATCGGTACGCCCAATAGGTCGAAACAAAGGCGTGCTTCGCCTCCAGCGCCGCCACCGACTGGCTCCGCGCCGTCCCGATCGCCTCCGGAAGCGACATCCGCCGCTGCGCCCAAAGAGGCACCGTCCCAAGAAGGAGAATGAATATGCCGACCGCAGCCGTGGTTATTCTATGGTTAAGGTTCATCGTGAACTAACTTTTTTAGTGCTTGCTAATATACTGAATATTTTCGGAATACACATTATGGATTTCAGTTTATCGAATCACGATTCCGACGATGTACTCCTCGGGCACAAGGCCGAAATAACGGCTGTCGCGGGAGTCCAGAACGTTGTCGCCGCCAAGGAAATACCAGTTGTGTTTGAAGGTATATTCATTCAATGGTACCTGCCCAAGGAAGACTTGTCCGCCATTCTCGCTCAGGCGCTTACCAGTCTCATACAATATAGGTCTGCGCCAGGTCCTGTAATTGTCAGCATTGATCTCAATGGTGTCTCCTTTTCTCGGGACGGGCAGCGGTCCGAAATCACGTATCGTCCACCCAAGCCTCTTGTTCACCTGCATAGCCCTCAACACAACTCCGGTCTTTGTCAGGACAGAATCAGGGGTTTCTGACAAGATACGCTGATACTTCAGATCACCTATATGTCCTCCTGACTGAGGGTCAACATAATACCCGTTAATTATTCTCACCGTATCGCCTGGCACGGCATAGCAACGCTTCAGATAGACATAGTTTATCCGGAATGTGATCGTGTCCTTGGATCTTGCATAAGGATAGTTCGCAACCACCAGATCCCCCGCTTTGGCTTTCGAGAAACCTGGCAAACGAAACGACGATAATGTCGGTTTCGTGAAATCATAGTCGGTATAGATCCTCGCCCCCATCTTGAGTTTGTTCACCCACACCCGTTCGCCGCTATGAAGCACCGGTTCCATAGACTCCCCTCTCACTATAAAAGAGTCTCCTATCAGAGCCCTGCCAACCAAATGGAGAAGGACAAGCGACAGCGTGGATGTCAGGATAATAAGAGACAGCCTAATAATCTTCCGAATGTTCATCATAGAATTTTTTCGCCCTATTATGAAGATCACGCATCGACATATTCCTATCATTCACTGGAAGGGACAAAGCCTTCCGTGCATAAGCCAACGCCTGCTCCGTGTTGCCTTGCCTCTCTTTCATCTCCATCAGCAAGATGTAAGGGTACAAACGCGATGGCACCATATTGTGCGCATGAATATAATTGCGTTCGGCCAGCTCATAGTCCCCAAGGGCTTCATGGTTTTTCCCTATGATGTTATAAAACATTGGGTCCGATGAGATTAACGCGCCCTCTCTCAGAATCACGTTGCTTTCTTCGTAACGACATTCTTTATGTAGTGCATAGCCATAATCATATAGGTAACGGAAATTCCTACGGAGTTGTGGGTATAGAATGGCCAACCTGTCCGCCATGCCATCAAAAATCCCAAAATTAGTAAATCTCCGCTCCTCAAGCCATTTGCCCTCAGCGTATTTCCGCTGCCTGTTTTCTGGTAACCATATCAGCATTAGCCCAGTAGCTATAACAATAAAGGTTGAAGCCAAAATCAATCTGGTTCTTTTACCGACTTTCATGTTCAGGCCAACCGCTGCCCCTAAAAAAACGCCCAATAGCAAACGTAACTGCCATACCGCCAATGGGTATGAAGCCAAGGCGAATGTTCCCCACGCAACGAGTCCAAAGGCCAATGATGATTTTGCACGAAACAACGCCAATGCTCCGAACACTATCACAGCCACCGACAACAACAAGCCAAGGATCCCGAACTCCATTCCCATACGAAGATATTCATTGAACGCACATTCGGGGCATCCGGCGATCCTTACCCTCTCTTGACCGCGCTCCTCTGTCTCAAAATATTCCGCCTGCGCATCACCGTATGCCCCGAGAGCTTTCCCGAATCCGTGCCCTGTCAGCGGTTTGTCCGCTATGGCCCGCAGTTCCATCTCCCAAATGTGGAAACGGCCAAGCGCCGAGTCCTTCTTGAGGCAAAACGCTCCCGCACCGACAACAAAGGCCACAGCTACAACAGACAAAATCAACCATTTATGCGATTTAAAATATGACTTTGATTCCGTATCGATCAAGGCGAAAGCAACAGCAGACACGAGCAGCGCGACAAAACCGGTCCTGCTCATTGATGCGGGCAGGACGACAATGCCCAGACATCCGGAAACAGATGATAGCCAGAATAGTATTCTGTCATACAGGTTTCCGGAGTCACGCCATTTCCACGCGGCCGCAAAAACCACGGCTATGCAGACCGCGATGAACCCGCCATAAGGACCAGAGTTAGCGAAGCTGCCAGTCATAGGACACATAGTGTTGCGGGAAATCGCAAGTCCAAGCAACTGCATAATCCCAAACACCGACTCACAGGCAAGCCACAGTGACAGAGCGAAGACGACTAGGCGCTCAGCCACCTCTCGCCGACAGACAAACAAGGCCAATGAAACTATAAACAACATAGTTAGATACGGAAGTCAGGCATATCATATCTCAGAATTTTCTCCGAATCACTCTCCACAACAAAAATCACATTATTATCTATGTCAATGTCAAATAACAGAGCTTTGACAGGTAACTTAATCTCAACCAAAGGCTCACCTGTCCAACTGAACAAATGAATAGAGGGTGGGGAGCAGACTCCTTGTTCAAAATCGTCCATTTTCGCTCCTACATAAAGAGCTGCAAAAAAGTCTTTGTATGGATGCACGTCATAGTAGGCCCTTGGAGTCAGATCAATACCCTGTCTTTCAATATCACCGATGCTTTGAAGCCTTTCACCTAAAGCCAACGTCTTCGCAAATCTTTTACTTGAGGCATCTAATGAATATAGTTGGATGACATTAAAATATGAACTTACTTCTGCCACTGTTCCGCTTTTATCGTCTATGACAAAAGAAGACGAAAGAAGGTTCTGTTCTGAAGATGAGATCTCATTCAGATAATCCATCGAAGCCATATGATATTCTCTTCCCAAAGAATCCACCAAAAATCTTTCAAATCCACTGCCATCAGCTTTGGACCTACGACACAGAAAACGGTTTGGAGAAACGTAGAAATAACGGGAGCCAGACCTTGTTGAAAGAGAACGCGACAAGTATCTATAGGCATTTGAAAGGGAATCCTGCGAAACATCTAGCTCAATAAATGACCCTGCATAGTCATAAACTCCGGCCTTACATCCACCATCTTTTTCATAAAAACTCATCCAGGAGATATAGGGACGATAAAGGACTTCTCCAGGACCGGAGCCAATCATCAAGAAGGTGTTTGTCACTTTGGTTTCTTTTCCTAAAGTCACGGTTGACAAGCACCCCTTGGGGGCGGCACAAGACACTAAAAGATAGTCCCCGAAACTCTTGACCCCGTGAATTCCTATTAGCTCCACATCCAATGTATCAGCCTTTCCTAACACATACTTATTTGGAAAGTTCCGCACAAAACTTACATCGTCGAATGCAAAATAGTCCTTATGTTCACACGATGTCAGAATTAACACCAATGCGGTAAGTATAAATAAAATCTTTCTCATGGCTTGCAGAAATTCATCCCTCCTCTATATGTTCCTGGGAGTTCTGTACAAGTTCCACAATAAAGCACAACATCTGAAATATCATCACGAATGCTTTCCCAACATTTTACATACTCACCGTGCTCAGCATCAGACAAAGCCTCAACATTAGCGGTAAAAATCACATCATAGGATGTGTTCTCATAATGAATTAGAGTCCCAATTAATAATATCACCAATGCAGCCACACTTAATAAAGCTATATTTTTCATAGTGAACAATTATTTATAGCATACACTTTTTTTGCGTCCACGCCCCGGGATTTCTCCACACGTTCCACAATAGACAACCTGATCAGAAGGATCATCATTCACAATCTTGTAACAATCATTTCCTCCACCAGGCATTTCTTCACTAGCAAGCGCATCAACATTCGCAAACATATAAATGTCAATGTCACGGTTAACTACAAGCATTAAAGCGATAATGCCTTCTATTAGAAAGAAGGCAGAAGACCAGATTAAGATTTTCTTCATATTTTTATACATTTACGTTTATCTTGTTTAGAACCTTATCAAATACTATAGACAACTTTTCTCCGTGAAGCGGATTACCGATAAAGACAGGATGGGCATCCTTCCCTATTAAGAAGCTATGAAATCTCCGGTCGGATGGAAAATCCTCATTGATTCTGTAAAAGTCTCCGTACATATCAACATATATCGGAAACGGAAATTTCAATTCTCTAATCTGCTCTTGAACATCCAATACATCATCTTCTGACGGAGAAAACAGAATCACGACTTTGCATTTACCGGATTGTTCAATATCCGCAAATCCTGACAAATCATCATTCAAATGATTTATCGCACAAGAGGAGCATTCGTCTTTCCCGTAAAAAACTATCAGCATCGGTTCATCCGTAGTCATTTTGACAGAACGCATATGACCATCCTTTATTTCTGTTAATTCAACCGGCATTACTATCTCCTTAGACATAAATTCCCTCATTTGCTTACGAAGATCCTGATTCCCGCAACTGACGAAAGCCGTATTGCACAGTACCGAGCACAATATCATATTTAATAATCTCCTCATAAACAACCAATTAACAAAACATACTAATGGTCTTTAGTCAATCCTTAACGACTTTAGATATTCAATATTGTACTCCAGAATATGATCCTCATCATCAATCGTCAATAAGGATCCGGTTTTACAGTCAATGTCATATTTGGTAATAATCGAAGGCAATGGTATACGGAACAATGGACTACCATCCCAGGAGTAGCCGTGAATTTCCTTTGTATCCCCACCCGCACTTTCGTCGATGTACATAACTGAGAAGTAACTATCATTCAATGACAGATTTGTATGATAAGTGCTTAACTGAGGCGACTGCTTCTCAAGGACCCGGATATCAGGCATAGTTTTTCCATAGCACAATGTATAATCGCCATCGCCATCAACAGGATACACCTGAACAAGATTCAACAAGCACATCGCCTCAACGATCAATTGTCGAGAGCTGTTATAGCCGACGACTCCTGAAAACAAGTTAATGTTATAGCCATCATTCTTCCCTATTTGATAGGAGTTCAATCTGATCATTGACGGACTCATACTTTCTATTCCTTCAGCATTCTTGATATAACGCTCCAAACAAGTGCCTTTTTTAACCATACGCTTCATAAAGCAACGGGATCCGTCAAGAGGCAATGCGGTGAAAAGTTCCTCCCCGTTTTTAAATTCACGCTCCTTTAAGACCGCTTCTTCCTTTATTATGGACTCTGAAAGGTTTACCTCTACAAAGCGGTTAGTGTACCTGTCCACAAAACGCATCATATATGAACCAGATTCTTTATCCAGACACAAGGAACTTCCGAATAACGGAAATAACAATTCCTTTGGTCCTCGCCCTTTTGTGAAGAAGTCTCCTTTACTTTCCAAGCAATAGCGATCATATAAATGAAGCAGCCGGTCCACCCCCTCCCCCGAAGTTGTGATAACTAATAAAGAATCACAGTACCGAACTCCGACAATTCCAACTAAACCAAGATTTATTTCCTTGGATTTGAGTTCGGAAAGAGAAATTTCATAGAAATCATTTTCCTCTACTGTAATCACTTTCTCTAACGAAGGGCAATAGGAATTACTGCAACTGCTGGCCAATAATAATATGGCCACCATAATAGAACAAATGAATTTCATTTGTTATTACTTAATTACAATTTTTCTTTGAAGAATACGTAGAGGGCTTTCCATCAACCCAAGCACAATTTCCACAGTATAAAACCCTCTGAGCCTCAGCCATTGTAACGGTATCATAACATACTTTTCCTGTGGTTTCCGCATCCGTTAAAGCATTAACATTCTCAAAAAATAAAGCATCCTGGTTTGTTAACGTGAATTTAACACATTTTTGTATAATTAACTATCAAGTTTGACGGTCTTTG
>SAMEA104315420__coassemble_392_pt1 | contig 29948 bp, 30 predicted proteins | sample SAMEA104315420__metabat2_high_PE_035 | metagenome-assembled genome bin SAMEA104315420 (sample SAMEA104315420) | gut metagenome | biome: Monkey gut; feature: monkey-associated habitat; material: faeces | place: China | collected 2013 | reverse complement strand
GTAAAAGCAATCCCGACGTTAAGAGGTTCAGCAGCTGAACGCTTCGTCAAGATGTCCGAAGAAAACCTTCGCAGACGTGCCTCTGTTGATTTTTCTAAGGAGGCAGCCAATTCTTATGCAATTTTGAAAAAGAAAGAGGGGAATAAGTAAATCGTGGGGTATCTATTGGACAACTGCCGTTTCGGCAGATTAACATCAGAAATCATTAATCAATGTCAGCCGTATACTTGCAGTAAAAACGCTGACATTGATTCGTTTTTTCACGACCATACATAGGACAATTATCGTGATTATAGGCTGGAGATGATGGGAACAACCCATTGCTTCTTTACAGACGAAAAAGATAATACGACACAACCGAAAATGGTTTGTGCTTTCTCATTGTCAAATTCATCGTTACGCACTGATATTTTACCTCAAAATAGGCGTGATCGTCTAAACCGTTCGATTCCAAACGCCCAACGTCGCTTTCAGTACCCTGCGATATTGATTGGCGAATTATGTGTGTTTGATGGCTTTGGACATAAGACTTTCGGCTACAATATCGCGGACGAAATGATGAACCTCATCAAGACGATAGCCATTGATCCGGACAACAATACCTCAAGCAGATATTTGATAGTCGATGCGCTGAATAGTCCGGAGGTTATTGAGTATTACAAGAGAAATGGCTTTGAGTTCCTGTTCGCTTCTGACGAAGAGGAACTTGAACATTTGAGAAGTGGGCATAGCAGTGATGTGCAGAACTGTAGGACAAGATTGATGTTTTTCGATTTAGTTGTCCTCAATCAGCAGATGCACTAATCACTGTTGATAGTGCGTGATACTGCGACCGGTATCCAGTATTCGAGTCTATCAGCAGGTATCGCTAATGCAGTTGGAACACATCAATGTCAATATTTTCGGACTTTCAGCACTTTTTCTGAGGATTGTTTCCGTGGGTTATGTTGTCTCGTCTGGCTTCCCGGGGTCTTGGACGTTTATTCAACGGCTTTATATTCAGTTATATTCCTGATTTTTGGCGACCTGGTCCGTGGCGTTGATATATTCATTAAGACCAGCCTCGGTTGTTGAGGTTGGCGTTCTTCCTCTTGTACTTCCTGCTCCGGGCGGGGAGGTGATTCGGCGGTGTTCCGCCTTGCAAGTTGTGCTCATATTCATTCTCATTGTCTTGTACTTTTACCATTAATGTCGCGTTTCTGGAAAGGTAAACCGGAAATTTGAGGAAAGATGATATGGCAAAACTGACAGAATACGCAAAATGCGCTGTCTGGCAATTTTGTCCATTCTCTTTAATTGTGAGATATTCTTTTTCGGCTCTATGCACTTTAGGCTTGCTCCGAATCCCTTCGGTAACACTTTCGGCCTCTTTTGTTCCTCAAGAGTGCAGCCTGCACTCTTGGGAAACGTTTCCCCAACTTTATGTCTCCCGAGGGGTGCGTCCGGACAATCAAGGGCGGCCTTATTAACCATTTTCGCATCCGAGAGGCTATCCGGCATGCGCACGAATACTTCTTCCGCACTTTTGGGATGCCTATACGCCTCTTTTCGTTCCCCGAGAGTGTCGGATGGCGCTTTTGAGTAACGTTTGTCCTCATTTTTGTCTCTGAAAAGCTTGACAGTGAAAGGCTATGGCATTCATTAATGTCAGCGATGACCGGATCCTGGCTTCATAAATTCTTGTAAAATCCAAATTAAGAGCCTATTTTTGTAGAAAAGTTACAAAATTACAGAGGATATGCTCCTGAGAATAGAATTAGAGAACTTTTTCTCAATCAAAAACAGAATTTGTCTTGATTTCATTGCGGCCAAAAGTAATTCCGCACAGGCACGTGATCTCGCTTATAATGTCATTGATTGGAATGGTACAAAAGTCTTGAAGTCCATCGGCCTTTTCGGACCTAATGCGTCAGGAAAGTCCAACATTTTGAAGGCAATCACTTTTTGCTGCGGGATGATTCTAGAGTCCCATCTGCATAATGAAGGGGTGATATTCAATTTTATGCCATTCAAGTTTGATGGTTATGATAAGAAACCGAGTGAATTTTTGATTGACTTTGTGTGTGGGGGAATTGAGTACGAGTACTCTTTTGCATTGACACGCAATGAGGTGATAAGAGAAAGCCTTTATTATTACCCCAAAGGAAAAAGAGCGAAAATCTTTACTCGCGATGAAGGTTCAGACAAAGTTTACACATTCACGGCAGGAATCATCTTGAAACCGAACGATGTGGCGGTGAACACAAGCCGTAAGAATTTATTCTTGAGCCGGGCAAGTTCAATGAACAGAGACCTGGCGCAGCGGTTGTACCGCTACTTCTTGAAAACATTCTTGTTGGGAATGGTGGATCTGAACAACGTCTCTGCAGTAGAAGAGAACTTTAACGCATATAAGAAGGTCATATTAAAGGCTCTGGCAATTTGTGATACAGACATAACCGACATAAGGGTCAGGCACGAGCAGATTCCTGCCCCCCTGATGCCATCAGCGGGAAACCCGGATTTGAATTTCAGGATGGTCGATATTTTACGCTTCCAGACCATATACAAGAGGTCTCCGGAAGTGGTTTTTGATCTGGATGTTGAAGAATCCAATGGAACGAGGAAACTATTCCAGATTCTGCTGCGTCTGTTGGATGTGGTCCGGAACAAAAAGTCTTTGATTATGGATGAGTTCGATGTCGGTCTGCATACAAGGCTTGCGGATTTCATTCTGGATCTCATACACGCGTCCGAAAGCTCGCAACTTCTGTTCACGTCTCACAACACGAACCTGATAGATATGAAAAGACTTCGAAAAGATCAGATTGTGTTTGTCAATAAGCAGGAAGATGGATCAACTGAGGTCTATTCATTGTATGACTACAAGGATTTTCGAGAGAATATGGATGCGGAGAAAGGATATATTCAAGGACGCTTTGATGCTGTTCCTTTTATCGATTCCACGGTTATGAACCTAAAAAGTCTGATGGAGGAGTGAGTATGGCTAAGCAAAGATTGGAGTCGCCAAGGCGGAAGATGAAACCTGTTTTTCTTGTATTCTGTGAGGGTGAGACGGAAGAGACATATCTGGATCATCTGAAACAGGCTTATCGTTCGCCTATCAAGATAATTCCCAAGGTGGAAGGAGGAGATATTTCGCAACGCCTTATCGATGCCAGAAGGAGGGAACTGAAAATATCGAAGAATGACAAGGTTCTGGTCTTTCTGATGTACGATATGGATGTTCCTGAAGTCAACGCAAGACTTGAACTCTGCAGAGCATTCAAGTTGCTGAGCAATCCTTCCATAGAATTATGGTTCTTGCTTCACGGCAAGGGATGCGTTTCCAATATTACCACGGATGAAGCGTTTGACGAATTGGTCAAATTGGAAAACTGTTGGAATGAATATGAAAAAGCGGCACTGACGGAAACGCAAAAATCGTATTTGTGGAATAATCGTCTGGCGGCTGTGGAAAGGGCCAGAAAACTACAGAAGTTTTGCAACCCCTCGTCAGGAGTGTACAACCTGATTCTTGCTTTGGAGAAAAGCATAAGATAATAAAACATACGCGTTTTTTATCGAGTCGAGCTCTTTCCGCTTATGTCCAATTGCTGATAAACACCAGTCGTTTCATCGCTTCCAGAGTGAGATGGTAATCAGGAACGTTGCCGCCGCCTCTTGGTTCGTTTGGTACACCGGAAGTGCGTTTCCTGCACCAAAGATGCATACCGGAATATTCTGTACGCAGAAAGGCCTTCTCACGCGCAGTTTCTATCCGGTAAAACAACAGTGGACAGCTCTTCCGGGTATGCGGAACTATGCGCACCTGAAACAGCATCCGTCTGATGACTAACGAGTTGGCGTTCCAGATGCGCGCATATTCGCACACCTAAGAGTCGGCGACCCCAGTACAGAGCGTTCTATCGGTGTTCCGGACTTCCAGGTGCGGGAAACCACGCGCACCTGAAACGCCATTGACCTGACAGCCAGCGAATTTCTCTTCCAGGTGTGAATATGTTCGCGCACCTGAGTGTTAGGGACATATCATAGAAAAGCATGCGGGGCCTCGGAGCCGCGCTATATGTCTCGCTGATCTTAAAGGTACGTGTTGCCATTTTGCAAAACGGCGGCATACGGTTATGCTTCCACGCCATAGTGAGGCCGGGCCGTATGCCGCCTACGGATCCAGAAACCATAGGCGGCATATCCACAGGCCTCTCGCTGTACTCAGGGCTGGTTTGTATGCCGCCATATTCACAAAATGCAGGTGTCGCCAGCTCGTATATAATTGTTCGGCGACGGCCTGATTGGCTTGAACGGGGAGCATCCATCTGGGAATTAGTTATATACCTCGGTAGAGAGTCATCAAATTAGTCTATGATTGCGTCATTGTGCGTTAAATTTATTGCATATTGAATTAATTTGTTGTATTCGTATAACATATCAGTGATTATGGCTCAAGTTTCAATGACGGTTAGGATGGACGCTAGTCTCAAGTCTTCTTTTGATGCGCTTTGTTCCCAGTTCGGGATGAGTGCCAATACGGCTATGAATGTGTTTGCCAGGGCTGTGGTTCAACGAGGGAAAATCCCTTTTGAGATACGCGGGGACAAGACGGAGTCTACCTCTGATGGCCTGAAGGCTTTCAAAGAACTTCGTGCTATGGCGAAGTCCGGTCGATTCCTTGAGATGACTCTTGACGAGATTATGCTGACTCGGGATTGAAAATAAGATGGTGCTTGCGGTAGTGGGCACGAATGCTCTGTATTTTATGCTGATAGTTGTCGCCGGATCAGCGGCAAATCACGCTTTCCGGAATGTCTTGCCGAACGGCATGGCGGAAAGCAGCGCCATCTTGAAATGCTGAAGCCCGAACGGGATCCCAACAATCGTGATGCAGCAGATGAGCCCGAAGACAAGGTGCGTCGCAGCGATCTCCCACCATCCCAGCAGAATCCAAATCACATTCATGAATATGCTGAGGCAGCCTCCGGCGTTGTTCCCGTCCACCACGTCCGTCCCGAACGGCCATAGGGAAAACACCCCGAACTTCCACAACTGGTATCCGAATGGAATGCCTATGATGGTCACGCAATAAAGCAGTCCTGCGATGAAGTAGCCGAGGGAGACCAGCAGGCCTCCAAGAATCAGCCAAAGAATATTCCCGATAAATTTCATAAAACAGTTGTTGGTTTACATATTGCCTGCACCTATGGAATGCTTATAGTCAAGATCTTAAGTGACAGGCGGTTTATGGATGACGGCATGCGGTAAAAATTATTCGATGGCGGAAGATCATCCTCTGAATATGACTTCCAATCCATCGTAAGCGGCACGGAGAGGCTGAGGAAGGTTTGCGTCGAGCTGTGCCTGGGTGCCGTGGAGTGTCCTTGCCATGTGGGTGAGGTACACAGGCTGGCCCTGCGGAGCCTTGAGTCTTCCGGTGTCCAGAAGGACATGGGCGGTCCTAAGGACAGTTCCCACGCTCGAATGGGTGAATATCCTGAAATCCTCATCATGGTCGATTCCCATGGTGGCTTCCATTATAAGTCCGGTGATCGGCTTCCCGTCCGCGATGTGGGCGTCTATCCCGACGATTCTGGCGGCTCTGACTGGAATCCCGCCGGTGTCGGTGGCATACAGGACACGCACGGAGCCTTTTTCGATCAGGTAAATGAGGGTCTGCTCATTGTCGTCCTTTGTCGCATGGTTGCCTGGCAGAGCCGTGATCGTCAGGTCTCCGCATTGTGTCCTTTGGCCGATCGCAAGGCCGATGACTTCTGGCGTGGACTTGCCGAGTCCTGAGGCGGCCGCGGCGAGATCCGCCTTTGCCCTTTCAACCCAGGTGTCACCTACATATACCACATTTGCGTGGAGCGTTTCGATGGCGGCCCTGGCGTTGTAATGGTCGGAATGCGAATGAGTATAAAACACGGCGTCAGGTTTCTTGAATCCCGGCGGCAGCATGTCCGCGTCAGACGGGGTGAAATCGATAAGGATGCGGTTGTCAAGGAGCACGCTCGAAAGCCGCCTCAACTCGCCTCTCTCGTCCATGCCGTTCCAATCCGCCGCTCCTGTCCCCAGAAATCTCACGAGAAGATCTTTCTTGCCGGCTTCCCCGATTTCTGATGAATATCTGGCCGTTGAATATTCCGATGCGGAATCACTCGCCGCTGAATATCCTGCCGTGAGGTCGTCCGAAGCCTTGTTTTCGGCGGAAATTTCAGCCGCCCGCAAGACCACGGACCCGGACATCGCCCCGACAGCAACCGCGCCGGTCCCTATCTTTATGAATTTTCTTCTGTCCATATTATGCCTGTTCTATTCGGAATCATATCTTTAGGCTATCTCGTTATCTATGGCCTAATCATCGTCTTCAAGTCAAAAATGGATGGTTTTCTAATTCCAAACTATTAATATACGACTAATTTAGATAATGTGTGCATATTGATGGTAAAAAAACAATTTTTAAGTCTTGCTCCGGTGGCTCATAAATATCCCCGTGCTTGTAAAATCGTCTTTCTCCAGAGTTATTCTTTGTAGTCACTTGGTGCGTATGAGAGCCGTTTTTACGCACGAGTTCACTTTAGGCAATCTGTCGGTGAGTGAGGAACCAATCTGGCGCACGAGAAGGACTGCCGATGATGTTCGTGCGTGGAAAGCCAAGTTCTACGCACGAAGCCACCTACAGTAATCATTTGTGCGTGGAGGAAGCGTTTCCACTCACGGAGCGAAAATGCGTCATATTCAGTTCTTCCCTTTGGAATTTGGCTTGACGTTCGGCGGAAAGATTGTCGCGCGGCCTTGCCTTTCGGCATTTTCCATCGTTAGCCGGAATGCTTCACCCAAGGACTTTGAGGATTGCCGGAGATATTCAATCATCTCGTTTTGATTAACACTCACTGACAGATCCGCTATCGCCAATGCCCGGATCATCGCCAGAACAGAAATCTCGTTCCCGCCCCATAGGGTTGTTGCCATTGAAATAATAGCGCTTTGTGTGATGTCAAGAGCCATCTGTGGATTCTTCGTCACATCGATGTCCGTGTTGAACCTCAGTAGTCCGCTGCCGTCTTGCAGTACTTCCAAAATCTTTTTCATAATCCTTTAATATTGATTGTTAATGATTTTCGCATCCAAAAAAATGGAATCTGTTCTTATATGTTTATATTGTCGGTGACTGAAATCTCCTTTGTCCTCTCAAAGCAGTGATATCCAATAATCCACTTGTTAAGTTTGGCAGGAACCGAGGTGAGCCTATCACTGAAGTATGGTTTATATTGAGTCATTTGAGGCGCTGAGAGGGAACAGCGAGTCAACCTCGTACTGCGAGAGTCCGAGGATGCGCCTGATCTGCCCATTGGAGGACCTGTATTCGCTCCGCAGTTTCCTTGCCAGATCCAGTTTTTGAGATTGGGTTAAATTTCTCAGACTGTCGGTGTTATAGCTGGACTTCACAATCCTGACGACTAGTGAGAACAGTTCTGAGTCAGTCAGGAATTCGCCATCGTCCAGTTCCGTTGCCAACTTTTCGTAAGCCTCAATATTCTTGCTGACCATATAGAAATATTGATGTGCGTTGCGGAACATTGCCATTCCCAACTTGATCGCACAATATTCCGTAGGTGCGATATGGCCGTTTATGATCCGAAATCCGACAGGAAGATGAGGATTTCTGCTTCGAAACATCTTTCGGAGTCCGATGTCGGGAACATCTGACAATCTTTTTGTGATCGGAACATCGTTGAAATAGTAGCGGCCTGTACCCCAAGGATAAGAGAATGGTGTATGTGACGGATTGACCACATAACCGTTACGGTTCACATAGACGATGGCCTCTCTCAAGGCTTTAAGGTCGTTTATCGGCTTCAGGCTCATTTGAAACTGATTGGAAAGTCTTCCTTGGACTTTCTTGGACAGATAACGCTTCAGCCTTTTGCGATACAGGGTGAAAAACTCATTGATGATGTTTTTATCTCCGCATAGTACTATGTGTAGGTGGTTGCTCATTATCTCAAAGGCGACGACCTTAAGTGCTGGAAATTCCGCTATGCATCTGGCCGTCAGATTCATAGCGAACCTGTAGTCATCGTCATCCGCGAACAATAGTGAAGTGAGATTCCCTGGTGTGTATAGGTGCCACCAGCAACCTCCGCTGAGGAATGTGGCCTCACACATTCGCTCGGATTCAAAGTAAGAAATTCGTTTCATAATTTATAGTTTATTCCGTGTGTGCCAATGCATTTTTCACGCACAGATGGTCAATCTTTTATGTCTCGTGCCTGAAATGCGGTTTGTCACGCACGACACTTGAATCGGAAGCTTTCAGTGAGTGATTCTATCAGTTTTCACGCACAAAAAACAAAAATGCGAGCCAGGTGCGATATAACCTAACTCGCTTTGCGGATTCTTTGCTCCGCGGCATTCAGCATTGAATATAAATTGTCACTTTTTCTGGAATATATCCGCTTGAGTACGGCTGGACATCCTTCGACTAAAAAACGTTCCTTCAGGCTGTTAACGCTCCTGCGGTCTTAATGTTCCTGAATGATGGCCGTGGTAATTGGCCGTTTCTTGGCTATCTGCTATTATCGGATGACCATTGAAATCCTGTAGTCCGTGACGTATTGATGTCGACATCTCCTTCGGTTTTGGGATCTCCCATTCCATCAGAAGGTATAAAGTTTTTCATATATCATAAGGTCCAGTGTCTCATCTTGTGTCCGAAAATTCTGCGTTTGGCAAAAAGCATAACTTTGATTTGCTTACCTGTTGCAGACACCAAACCTACATCATAAACCTTAGATTTGTAGAGTGGTTGCTCTACACCAAGGAATGCAGTGCAAATGTAGGTAAATTATGTCGGATTTCATACCGTCTGTAAAAGATTATTTACAAATATGTTGCGACGCTAATTCTCGTGCGTGGAAAGGTCGTTTTTGCGCACGAACTGCCGGTTGGTTTTTCGTGAGTCAAAAGGCACAGTTCACGCACGGAGTGGTTTCTGGTGTCTCTTCGTGAGTGAGAAACCAGATTCCACGCACGGATCCCTACCGTCCCTTATCAATTGTTTCCGTCACGGATTCTCCGGTGCTCTTAAACGATAAATACCAATTATTCGCCACAATCCCTGAACGGGAACCGTACAGAATACCGAAAAATAGCGATTGCCGGACTTTCCGTGTCGCTGTACTTTTGCCGTGTCAAATTGAAAAGGTAAAAATGAGACAAAAGATTTTACTTCTGGTAATACTGATTGCGACTGGCTTCGCGGCTAACGCTCAGAGACTTACAATCGGTGGTTACGGTGAGGCGATGATGACCCGCAACTTCTATAGCGACGCTTGGCAGAGGTACAACCATCCGGAGCAATATAAAGACGATAAAAGTCACGGACGGTTCGACATTCCGCACTTCGTCATCAATCTTGGGTACGACTTCGGAAAAGGATGGACGCTCGGCACGGAGATCGAGTTCGAGCACGGAGGCACCGAAAGCGCGGTCGAGCTCGAGGCTGACGAGGCAGGTGAATATGAGAGCGAGATCGAGCGCGGAGGCGAGGTCGCTTTGGAGCAGTTCTGGCTCCAGAAGGCTTTCAGTGACGCGTTCAAGGTCAGGACAGGAATGATAATCATCCCGGTGGGACTGACGAATGGTCACCATCTTCCGACCGAGTTCTTCACGGCCTACAGGATGGAAGGGGAGAACACTGTCTTTCCTTGCACCTGGCACGAGCCGGGAATCGAGATTCTGGGTAACCTTGGCAAATGGTCCTATGAACTGATGTTCCTTCCTGGACTTGACTCGGACAGGTTCAGCACGGAGAACTTCATCCAGGGCGGGGCTGGATCTCCTTATGAATTCAAGATCGCGAACTCCTACGCCGGGGCGTTCAGGATTGACAACCATTCTGTCAAAGGCTTGAGGATGGGCCTTAGTGGCTACTTCGGATCAAGCTTCAACAACTCCCTCACGAAGAACTCCAAGTACAAGGACTGCAAGGGCGAGGTGATGATCGGTTCGGCGGACTTCACCTACTCGGGACACAACCTGATTGCCAGAGGATGCTTTGATTATGCTCATCTGAATGATTCCCAACAGATAACGGCGTTCAACAAGAACAATATGTCTAACGCTTCGCCTTCCCCTCACAACGCTGTGGGATCCGATGCGATCGTCGGCAGCATAGAGGTGGGCTATGATATTCTTTCACTCTTCAAGAAGGAGAGCAAGTGCTACGCTTTCGCCCACTACGAGTACTACGATTCGATGTTCAAGGTGGCCGACGGCGTGCTGGACTACAAATGGTGCGGGAAGCATCGCATCGCTGCCGGCATCAACTGGTACCCGATCAAAGACATCGTCGTGAAGGCGGAATATTCAAAGCGCTTCTATGTCGCCCCGTTCAACAACGAACCTTCGATCACCTTTGGAATCGCTTTTAGTGGCTGGTTTTTGAGGTGATGATGCAAGTAATATAGGTAATAAATATTCAAAAAATACAACAACTATGAGACAAGGTTTTAAATTCGCGGCTGTGCTGATGGCTTCAGCTCTCGCCGTTGTGGCCTGCGACAAAAATTCCACAGACCCGACCTCCGCTAAGGAGGAAACGCTCCAGAAGGTCAACGAGACATTCGTGGACAACACTGTGATCCCGACGTACAAGAACCTCGCTGACAAGTCGCTTGATCTTCAGGCGGAGATCGAGAAACTTCAGACGGCACCGACCGATGCCAATGTCAAGGCAGCCTGCGACCTCTGGAAATCCGCCCGCCAGTACTGGGAGTGGAGCGAGGCTTTCCTTTTCGGAGCCGCGTCCAAGTACAGCATCGACCCTCACATCGACACCTGGCCGCTTGACAAGGTCGCTCTTGAGAACCTTCTCGACAGCGAGAAGATGATGTCTGACATCGAGAACACTGTCGCCAACCTCAACAATGGACTTGTAGGATTCCACGGCATTGAATATATCTTGTTCCGTGACGGTAAGGAGCGTGCCGCCTCCGCCATCCCTGAGAGGGAACTTCTTTACGCAGCCGCTGTCGCCAAGGACCTGTCACTGAGCGCCGCGAGGCTTGAGGCCGCCTGGGCCGGACTCGACAACGTCAGCGATGCCAAGAAGGAACTGATCGAGGAGGCCGAGATGGAGCCGGAGGATGATTTCGGCGAGCAGATGAAACTTTGCGGCCAGGCCGGAAGCGTCTGGAAGTCAGTCACTGCCGGAAGCGAGCAGATCATCGAGGGCTGCAAGGACATCGTGGACGAGGTCGGCACTCAGAAAATCGGAAAGCCGTACACCGGAGAGGATGTGAACTACATCGAGTCCCCTCATTCCTGGAATTCCATCGAGGACTTCTACGACAACATCGTCAGCGTCCGCAATGCCTATTTCGGAGCTCTCGGGGCGACAACCGCTCAGACATATTCAGTGAGCGCCTATCTTGCAAGTGTTGATCGGGCCGCCAATGAGGGTGTCATCTCCGCGATTGAGAAATGTCTTGAGAAGATCGGTGCGATGCCTAAGCCGTTCGTGAAGAACTACAAGGATGCCAAGGTCAAGGAGGCCATCGACGCCTGCAATGACCTTAATGACGCTCTCGAGGTCGCGCGCCAGGCTTTGATCAATGACTAAAGTGAATGTTCTTTGAGGAGGAAAGACTTTGTTCCATATTGGTGGAAACCTTTGAAACTGAAGCTTTTCACCCTCGGGACCTTAAATGAATATCCAAGGATTGGCCGGTAAAGCCGGCTGATCCTTTAACCAATATAAAATTGAAAGATTATGAATAAATCACTGCTGATACTTTCAGCCACCCTTTTTGCCTTCACCGCCTGCAACGGCAATGGCGGAACGGACGAACCTGAGACTCCGACCGAGCTGAGTGATGAATGGTATGCCGGCGGAAAACTCGGAACGGCTTTCAATTCAAGCGCTTCAGCCTACGAGCAGCCGACTCCGGTGATCGAGAACTCCGGAATGATCCAGGCCTTCAAGAACGGAGAGATGTTCTTTGAAAGGGATTTCAACGAGAACAAGGACGGGGCTTTCAGCGGTCTCGGCCCGTTGATGGTCCGTCGCGGATGCCTCTACTGCCACCCGAACTACAGTCACGGCAAGCGTCAGACCGAGTACAAGGCTGACAAGAACGGCAACGGCTACCTTTTGGTAATCACCGACGAAACAGACACTTACCTCAGTTCGGTCACCGGAATGCCGCAGACTCTTGCGGTGGCTCCTTTCAAGGCTCCTATCGATGAAAGCAACATCAAGATAAACTGGCTTGAATATACCGACGAATGGGGCAACCAGTTCCCTGACGGAGAGCCTTACAGTCTTATCTATCCGGAGGTCATCGTCCCTGAGGATGCGTTCTATGTGCCGCTTGAGGTGACGAAGAACGGCGAGACCACCACGGTGCCATATTCAAACGTGCGTTTCAGGGTTGAGTCCACGATCGGCGTTTATGGAGTCGGGCTTCTGGACGCGATTGATGACGATGATCTCAAGGCGCAGTACGCCAAGGAGGAGGCGGCTGGTGCCAAACTGAATCCGGCCATATTCGCAAATGGCGAGTGGACAAGCCTTTACGGCAAGACTACCCATCCTAAGCGTTTCACTTACGCGTTGAGCCGTGGTCCGTTGCAGGACGCCGCCGGAGCGAACGCCATCTGGAACATCACCAACGTGACCCGAAGCGACAGGCGTTACCACTATATGACGGCGACCTACGCCAAGGTGGCTTCGCAGGATCCGGATGTCCAGAAGGATTTCTACAAATATTTCCCTGACCAGAACAAGACGGGGAATGTTCAGGAGGATATTTATAATTATTTGATGGCCAAGGATCTCAAGCCGGAGATGACGGATGAGGAATATGCCGACTTTATGATCTGGCACAGAGGGTTGGCTGTTCCTGCGGCCAGGGATCTGGACAATCCTGAGGTCATCAAAGGCAAGGAACTTTTCACTAAGATCGGTTGCGCCACGTGTCACCGTCCAAGCTGGGTTACCGGAGAGGACAATGTCACGGATCCGAACGGTTTCTTCAAGGACAACGATCCGAGGCTTCCTCGTTATCCTCACCAGACTATCTGGCCGTACACCGATATGGTCCAGCATCGTCTCTTTATGAAGAACGACATCCGTACCGGTTGGTGCAGGACGACTCCACTTTGGGGACGTGGCCTGAGCGAGCTTGTCGCCGGAGGTGTTGACAGGCTTCACGACTGCCGCGCCAGGACTGTTGTGGAGGCGATTATGTGGCACGGAAGCGCCCAGAGCGACGCCCGCAAATCCGTTGAGAATTTCCGCGCCCTCTCCAAGACAGAACGTGATGCGGTAGTAAGATTTATCGATTCGATATAATGACAAGACTTTTTGCGGGGCGGCCGGCGGCCCTGGTGCTGCACCTTTCGCTGGCACTGATTCTGGCGGGAGCGCTTGTGACATCCTTTTCCGCGAGGAGGGGGATGCTTCACGTGCGTGAGGGGGGATCCGTGGAGACTTTCGAGACCAAGGACGGAAAGATTCTCGAACTGCCTTTCAGTGTGGAACTTGAGGGCTTCGAGGTGCTTTACCATTCCGGAACGGACGCCGCATCGGATTACAGTTCACGGCTGCGTTTCACAATGAACGGCTCGGTTCTCCGCGAGGGCGAGGTGAGGATGAACCGCATCCTGTCCTGTAAAGGTTATCGTTTCTATCAGACTGACTATGACAGCGATGAGGCCGGTGTGACATTCACCGTGAGCCACGATCCAGTCGGCATCGCTGTCATTTACACCGGCTATGCTCTGTTGCTTCTCGGACTTCTGGCGTTTTTCTTCACTGACAAGAGGTTCAAGAAGTTCTTCGGGAACGCGTTGAGATATTCATCGGTCATAGCGATTCTTCTGTGCTTGGAGGCAACCGCTTCTGCGACAGGGAATTCCGTAGGTGGGCTGCCTCAAACGGAAAATGCTTCCGTCAAAGGGAATCAGGTAAAACGTGGCTCAGCCTCTCCGAAAGTCCTGCCGAAAAACATCGCCGCCGAATTCGGAAGACTCTACGTTCTGTACCACGGACGAATATGCCCGCTCCAGACTCTTGCCTCGGATTTCAGCGCAAAGCTCTATGGAACATCCGGTGTGAAGGGACTGACTGACGAACAGGTACTTACAGGCTGGATGTTCTACGGCGCAAGTTGGAGGAATATTCCTATGCACAACCGGAAAAAGGCGGTTGACGCAATGGATAAGGAGGCGACTGTCAAGGCTTTATATTCAGGAGACCTGCTGAAAATCTACCCTTTGCGGGACAGCGCCGGGCGGCTTGGATGGTACTCGCAGAGCGACCGGCTGCCGGAAGGAATCGCTGATGAGGAGTGGCTTTTCGTCCGCAAGTCGATGGACTATATCTTCGAGCTGGTGGTGAACCGTGAATATTCAAAATTAGAAGAGTCGATCGGGAAGCTGCGCCGCTTTCAGGAGAGCAAGATGGGGGCGAGCCTTCCGCCGGCGTACCGCATCAAGGCCGAGAGGGCGTACAACGCTCTGCCTCCGCTGTTTCCGATCGCAGGAACTTTCCTGATCATCGGTCTGGTGATGCTGGCGGCGGCGATGCGTAGGATGATCCGGGGAAATTTCTCCTCTACAAGGGTTGGTAAAAAATATGTTCCAGAAATATTCAAGATCGTTGGAGTAGCTGCGGCTTTCGTGTTTTTCCTCGTGTTGACCATCGTGCTTGGGCTCTTCTGGATCGCGAGCGGACATATTCCTTTCTCCAATGGTGCGGAGACGATGCTGACGATCGCTTGGACGGCAATGCTGGCTTCCGTGTTGAGTTTCAAGAGGTTTTCGATTATGCTCCCGTTCGGGATCATAGTCGCGTCGCTGGCCGCTCTGGTTTCCGCGATGGGCAACGCCAACCCGGCCGTCACCCAACTGACGCCTGTGCTGTCGTCCCCGCTGCTGAGCATCCACGTTTCTCTAATGATGCTTTCCTACACCGTTCTCGCCATCATTATGGTCAACGGAATTTGTGGGCTGGTCGCATCACTGCGCCATACTTCAGTCTCTGATTCAGCCTCCGCGAAGATGGCCCGGATGTCGGAAGCGTTGATGTACCCTGCCCTGTTCTTCTTAGGCTCAGGCATAATCGCAGGCTCCATCTGGGCCAACGTCTCCTGGGGCTGCTACTGGAACTGGGACCCGAAAGAAACCTGGGCCCTGATCACTTTCCTGATCGCCTCCCTCGGTGTTCACCGCACCCGTCTCCCGTTCCTGAGGAGTCACCGTGCCTACCACATCTACACCCTGATCCTCTCCGCCTCCGTTCTCTTCACCTATTTCGGCGTCAACTACCTCCTCGGCGGAATGCATAGCTACGCTTAACCCGCTTCCCGTCCCGTGCGCGGAGCCACCCTGTTGACGCACGAAGACCCCCTGTTTGCAAAGTCGTTGCGTGGAAATGCTGTCCTAACGCACCGACTGCTGAACGCTCGTTGGGTATCTCGGGAATATTCGTAAATTTGTACGCTGGAGGAAATGCTTAGGGATGATCCTGAACCAGATGCCTCCGGCGTGATTGTATGACAGTATTTCAGATAATATCATTGGCCTTGATGGCCGGATTCTATGGAGTCTATCTGGCTAAACAGCTCAGTCAGAGGAGTCAAGGGATCCGGACCAATCAGATGGGGCGCGGGAATAAGGAACTGCGGACTTTGACTGTGGAGCGGTTGCTGGCTGCCTTTTCCGTCCTGATTGTCGTCGTGGAGGTGTGGAGCGTCGTCCGGGGATATTCATTCCTCCCGCGGTGGTGCGGTTGGATCGGACTGGCTTTGACGGCTCTCGGAGTGGTGTTCTTCACTGCCGCCGTGCTTCAGATGCGGGACAGTTGGAGGGCCGGAATATCCCCGGACGAGAAGACCGGACTGGTCACTTCCGGCATCTACAGAATCAGCCGCAACCCGGCTTTCGTCGGTTTTGACCTGACCTACATCGGGCTGCTTCTCTGCTTCGCAAACTGGCTTCACCTGCTCGTCGTGCTCTGCGCGGTGACGATTTTCCACCTCCAGATCCTTCAGGAGGAGCGGTTCCTGCTTTCAAGGAAAGACATTGACTACAAGGACTATTACAACCGTGTCCACAGGTATTTATGAATATGCCGTAGTGGGAAACGTCAGAGTTTTGAATAAATATTGAGATATTTAGGAAACAAAATATTTAAGAGATAAAATGGAAATATTCAAGAGATATGTGATGCTGTGCGTCGGACTGCTGATTGTGGCGTTCGGGGTGGCTTTTTCGATTCTGGCGGATCTGGGGACCTCGCCGATCTCGTGTCCGCCTTATGTGGCGAGTATGCTGTGTCCGCTGACGGTGGGGGAGGCAACGATCGTGATGCACTGCATATTCATTCTGATTCAGATGGCGCTCCTGCGGAAGGATTACGACTGGGTCCAGCTGATGCAGCTGCCGGTGGCGTTCGCGTTCGGGTACATGACGGATTTCGCCTGCTGGTGCATCGCGGATGTGCCTTGCCCGAACTACCTTATGCAGGTCGTTTGGTGCCTTGTGGGCATCGTGCTTGTGGGGGTCGGTGTGGCTTTTGAGGTCGTGGCCGGGGTGGTGACACTGGCCGGCGAAGGACTTGTTCTGGCGATCTGCAAGGCTTTCAAAACCCGTTTTGACATCACGAAAGTTGTTGTGGATGTGTCGCTTGTGGCTCTGGCGTGCGTCGCCTCGCTTCTCTGGCTTGACGGAAGAATCCACGGTGTGCGTGAGGGAACCCTCGCCGCCGCCCTTCTCGTCGGAGTCATCGCCCAATGGTGCAACAAGCCGGTCGAGAAACTGGCGGAAAAGATTGGTGTGAACAATGCCGGAAAGTGATGCGAAGTTGATGAATATTAAGGCTTAAGCCTATGCGCCTCATCGAAGATTACATATCTTACATCAAGGACATCCGGAGATATTCGGCGAGAACTCAGGCGATATATTCAGATGCCCTGAAGGTCTTTGTGGAGGATTGCGGGGCGGCGACTGATGAGGAACTGCTGAAATCGCTCACGCCGCAGATCATCCGTTCGCACGAGGTGTATCTTCTTGAGAAAAGAGAGGATAGCCCGAGGACAGTCAGGCTGCATCTGTCGGTGCTGTCGGGGTTCTGCCGCTACCTGATGAAGGAGAAAAGGCTGACCGCCAATCCAGTGCGGACGGTGGCGAAGCCAAAGGTGGAGAAAAGGCTGCCGGTGTTCTATAGGGAAGAGTCGATGAATGAATATTTCGCCGCGACGGACTGTGATGCCTCCGAGGAGAATCTGGCGCTGATCACAGGGAACGACAAGGCCTCCGAGGCGGCATATTCAAGAAGGCTGGAACGGCTGATCGTGTCGATGCTTTACAGTACGGGGATGCGCCGGGCGGAGCTGATAGGGCTTAGGATCGGAGATGTGGATTTCGCTCGCGGGACGATGACCGTGAGGGGAAAAGGCGACAAAGTGAGAGAAATTCCGCTTGTTTCTTCGCTTTGTAAGGAAATTTCATTATATTTACAAGCGGTTGAAACGATGGTTGGTCGCGAAAGATCGGCAAGCGAGCCACTGGCGGTCACCGGCAAGGGCCTGAAACTCTATCCGGTTTTCATAGACAGGGCGATAAAAAGAGCGCTTGGGCGGGTCGGAAGCATCACCGGGAGAAAGTCTCCACACGTGTTGAGGCATTCCTTGGCCACGGAACTGCTGGACGAGGGGGCGGATCTCAATTCGATAAAGGAGCTTCTGGGACATTCCTCGCTCGCGGCGACGCAGGTCTATACGCACAACACCATCGAGAAACTGAAAAAAGTTTATGTTAACGCCCACCCAAGGGCAAATAGCGGAGGTAAAAATGGAGATTAGAGTAAAATCCCTGAAGTTCGACGCGGATCAGAAACTGCTCGACTATGTAGAGAAGAAGGTCTCGAAACTTTCCAGATTCAGCGACCATCTTGACGATGTTGAAGTGACTTTATCTTTGCTCAAGGAGCCTGACAACAAGAATGTCAGGATCCAGTCCAGGGCCTACGGCCAGGATCTTGTCATCGAGAGGAACTCAACCTCGTTCGAGGATGCCGTCAGCGCGGCTGTCGATCTGATGAAGGAAAAGATCGTAAGGACAAAAGAAAAGAAATTTGACGCATAGGATGAAAAAGAGATCGATCTTGAGTCTGATAGCCGTGGCAGGCATCGCCGCCGCGTGTGGTCAGCAAAGAGGTGTTGGAAGACAGGCCGCCGGAAATGGCGGGCCTGTCTTTCTTGATGAGACGAGAACAATCGAGGAGAGGGTGGAGGACGCTCTCTCAAGGATGACAACAGAGGAAAAAGTGGCTGTGCTGCACGCCCAGTCCAAGTTCAGCTCGGCCGGAGTGCCGAGGCTCGGCATCCCTGAGATCTGGACTTCCGACGGCCCTCACGGAATCCGTCCGGAGGTGCTTTGGGACAAATGGAGTCAGGCCGGGTGGACAAGTGATTCCTGCACGGCGTTCCCGGCGTTGACCGCGCTGGCTGCCACTTGGAATCCTGAGATGTCGGCTCTTTACGGAAAGAGCATCGGCGAGGAGGCCCGCTACCGCAGGAAGGACGTGCTTCTGGGACCTGGCGTGAACATCTGCAGAACCCCTCTCAACGGGCGCAGTTTTGAATATATGGGTGAGGATCCTTACCTTTCAGGCCGCATGGTCGTGCCTTATGTCAAGGGTGTGCAGAGCAACGGCGTGGCTGCCTGCGTGAAGCATTTCGCGCTGAACAATCAGGAATATAACCGCTTCACCACCAATGTGACAGTTGATGACAGGACTCTCTATGAGATCTATCTTCCGGCCTTCAAGGCAGCCGTCACCGAGGGGAAGGCTTGGGCGATAATGGGTTCCTACAATCTTTACAAGAACCAGTGGTGCTGCCAGAACCAGTACACTTTGAACGACATCCTTAAAGGAGAGTGGGGTTTCGATGGAGTAGTGATCAGTGACTGGGGCGGAGCCCATGACACGGAACAGGCTGTGAATAATGGTCTGGACATGGAATTCGGCACGTTTACCAACGGACTTAGCTGGTCTCTCTCAAACGCTTACGCCAACTACTACCTTTCGGATCCTTTCCTCAAGGGAATCAATGAAGGGAAATATACCATGGATGTGCTTGACAACAAGGTCCGCAGGGTCTTGAGACTTATGTTCCGCACGGTGATGGACAGGAACCGTCCTTTCGGTTCGTTCGTGAGTCCGGAGCACATCGCGGCGGCGAGAAAGATCGGCTCGGAGTCCATCGTGCTTCTCAAGAACGATGGCGGCATTCTTCCGATAAAGAACGCGAGGAAGATTCTGGTTGTCGGCGAGAACGCTGTCAAGATGATGACAGTGGGCGGCGGAAGCTCCTCACTCAAAGTGAAGAACGAGGTCTCCCCGCTGGATGGAATCAGGGAAAGGTTCGCGGATGCGAAGGTGGTTTACGAGCGTGGTTATGTCGGTGATGCCAGCGGCCAGTTCGACGGCGTGAGGACCGGCCAGGATCTTAGCGAGAGCCGTTCGGCGGAAAAGCTGATCTCCGACGCCGTGGCGGCTGCCAAGGATGCCGACTACGTGATATTCATTGGTGGCCTGAACAAGAGTGACCATCAGGACAGCGAGGGCAACGACAGGGAAAGCTATGATCTTCCATATTCACAGAACGCTGTGATTGAGGCTCTTGCCGCAGCCAATCCGAAACTTGTGGTTGTGAATATCTCCGGAAACGCCGTGGCGATGCCGTGGGCTGACAAGGTTCCGGGAATAGTTCAGGACTGGTATCTTGGGAGCGAGGCCGGACATTCTCTGGCGGACGTGCTTTCAGGCGATGTCAACCCTTCCGGAAAACTACCGTTCACGATCGGGGCCACGCTGGCGGATTATCCTGTTCAGTCTGAAATCCAGTACCCGGGAATCCCTCGCAAGGAGACCGTCAAGATGGGCGTCCAGGACAAGATCATCTACGACGAGACCTACACGGAAGGAATATTCGTGGGCTACCGTTGGTTCGAGCATAGCGCCATCAAGCCGACCTTCCCGTTCGGCTACGGACTCAGCTACACCACGTTTGAATATGGCGAGCCTAAGACTTCTGGCTCAATCGAAAAGGGCTTGACCGTCACTGTTCCGGTGAAGAACACCGGCTCTGTGGCCGGTGCTGAGATCGTGCAGATTTATGTCAGCGCTCCGGAAAGCTCAGTCGAGCGTCCGGTAAAGGAACTCAAGGGCTTCGGAAAGATATTCCTTGAACCAGGCAAGTCTGGTGAGGTGAAAGTGACTTTGGACAAGGCGGCCATCAGCTATTTCGACGCTGAAAAGCATGATTGGGCGGCTGAAAAAGGCAACTACAGGATTCTTGTCGGCGCTTCGTCCGAGGATATTCGTAAGACATTGGATTTTAAGTATTAATAGAGCCTTGAATGGCGAAAGGAACGGTTAATGTCGGCAGCCTGTGCCGTGAGATAGTTTCCGCTGTCAAGTCAGGGCAGTTCGCCCCCGTCTATCTGCTGATGGGGGACGAACCGTACTACACGGACATGGTCTGCGATGCTGTCATCGAGAACGCTCTTGACGAGGCTTCGCGGGATTTCAACGAGACGATCTGCTACGGGGCGGATGTCGATGCGGACACCGTTATCACAGCTGCCCGCAGGTTTCCGATGATGGCTGAGAGGCAATTGGTTGTGGTGAAGGACGCACAGGCAATGCGTGATCTGGAGAAGTTGGCTGTTTATTGCGAGAAACCTTTGGACTCCACGGTTCTGGTGCTTTTGATGCGCGGGGCTTCAGCTGACAAACGGAAGGCGTTGTACAAGCAGGCCTCCAAGAACGGGATTGTTGTCGAGTCCAATGCATTGAGGGACTACGAGATGCCTTCGTGGATCGCTCAGTATTATTCCGGAAGGGGACTGTCAATCGATCCCGAGGCCGCAGCTCTGCTGGCTGAGTCCGCCGGCACGAATCTGAGCCGCATCGCCGTCGAGACCGACAAGATGCTGAAGAATCTCCCGGAGGGAGCGAAGCAGATAACTGTCTCGGACATCGAACGGAATGTCGGCATCAGCCGTGAGTTCAGCGTGTTTGAGCTGACCAAGGAACTTTCGGCGAGGAACGGGGCGAAGGCTTTGCGCATTGCCGCCCGGATCGGTGAGGCTGCGAAATTCGCGATGCCGATGGCCGTCAGCGCCCTCTACACCCATTTCGCCAGAATCCTGAAATACGCCGCGTTGAAGGAAAAGAACCGTTACCCGGACAAGACCGCCGTCGCTGCCGCCCTGCAAGGCGTGAACCCTTACTTTTGGAAGGAATATGACATTGCGGTGGCCAACTACCCGGTCCGCAAGGCGATGGAGGTGATCTCCCTTCTTTGTGAATATGACTACAAAGGCAAAGGAGGAAATGCCGGGGAAGCCACTCCGGGCGAACTGCTCGTTGAATTGACAAGCAAGATTTTAAGTATATGAGTGAGAATATTATCGAGTGCAGGAATGTCTGCAAGAACTTCGGGGAGAAGGTCGCGCTTGACAACGTCAGTGTGAGCGTCCCTAAAGGCGGAATATTCGGTCTGCTGGGGCCTAACGGTGCCGGAAAGACCACGCTGATCCGCATCATTAACCGGATAACTATTCCTAATGGTGGAGAAGTTTTGTTCGACGGTCGTCCGATAACGCAGTCGGATGTCGAAAAGATAGGCTATTTGCCTGAAGAGCGGGGACTCTACCGCAAGATGGAGGTCGGCGACCAGGCAATGTATCTGGCCCAGTTGAAGGGCATGAGCGCAGCCGAGGCCCGCAAGGCGTTGAAGGAATGGTTTGTGCGTTTCGGAATCCAGGACTGGTGGAAGAAGAAGGTCGAGGAACTGTCCAAAGGTATGGCCCAGAAGGTCCAGTTCATCACGACCGTTGTGCACAAGCCGTCACTGATGATTCTGGACGAGCCGTTCTCCGGATTCGACCCGGTGAACGCCGAGTTGATCCGCAAGGAGATCCTTCGTTTGAAGGACGAGGGGGCCACAATCATCCTATCGACACATAATATGGAGTCTGTCGAGGAGTTGTGCGACAACATCGCCCTCATCAACAAATCTCATCTGGTGATTACCGGCGGGGTCAACGAGATCCGTCACAAATACGGCAACAACAACATCGAGCTGGTCTATACCGGCGAGGACAGGGTGAAGGATGCCGAAGGAATATTCAAAGTCCTTTCCGACGAGGATAACGCCGGACGGCACACCGCCGTGCTGACTCTCGGGGAGAACGTGTCCTCCAATGACGCGCTCTCTGTCCTGCTCGGTCAGGACATCATCGTCAACTCGTTCAAGGAACTGATCCCGAGGATGAACGACATATTCATAAAACTTGTAACCGAGGAGGCATAGTCATGAATTTCAGAATAATAAAGACTGTCATAGCGAGGGAATATCTCACCCGCGTCAAGAAGAAGTCCTTCATTGTCACCACGATACTTGTGCCGCTGATTTTCGCGGCGACCATGATAATTGTCGGATTGATCATGGCCGGGACGAAGGAAAGGAAGCAGGATGTCGCCGTGGTTGACCGCTCCGGCATCGTGATGAGCCACCTGCAGGACACAGACCGGCTTACGTTCACGGACTATTCCTCCGAGAATCCCGATTCGGTCAAGGCCCGTCTGGACGAGTACGGGAAGGATGTCCTGGTAGTAGTGTCTCCGCTGGATTCCGTCAAGAAGACGGTCTCCGTCCAGACATATTCAAAGGACCCGCTCGGAGTGGAGTTCACCTCGGGGCTTACCGCGAAGGCCAATGATGCGGTAGAGGAGTACCGTGTGCAGCAGTACGGCATTGACAACCTTTCCAAGATCATGGACGAGGTGAAGGCCGATGTCAAGGTGACGGAGTACACGATGGACGAAAAAGGCAACGAGACTGTCTCGGAGTCAGGGATATACATGATCATCTCCATGCTTCTGGGCATCATCATCTGGATGTTCATCATGATGTTCGGCGGGCAGGTGATGTCCAGTGTCATCGAGGAGAAGACCAGCAGGGTGGTCGAGGTGCTGATCTCGTCCGTCAAGGCCATCGACCTGATGTTCGGCAAGATCATCGGCGTGGCTCTTGTGGCGCTGACCCAGTTCTTCCTCTGGATTGTTCTGACCGGCGTGCTGGTTACCGTCGCCACAAGTGTGGTAGGCAAGGACATGCTCACCGGTATGGCCGGCAACCCTGAGATGATGGCCCAGACGATGGGTGTCTCTCCGGATCAGATGCAGGCACTTGGCGGGACAACCGCCACCATGGGAGCGGCCGCCGACTCGACCGCAGCCGTGGCCGGCGAGCCTGACGAGATGAGCGTCATCATCGGCACGCTCGTGAACATTCCTTGGGTGAAACTGATAGTCTCATTCCTTATCTACTTCATCCTCGGCTACCTGCTCTATGCGTCGATGTTTGCCGCCGTGGGTTCCGCCGTCGAGAATGAAGGCGACTCGCAGCAGCTTCAGATGCCTCTGACCATCCCGTTGATGATCGCTTATTTCATCATCCTGATGGCGTTCCAGAATCCTGACAGCGGAGTGGTTGTGTGGGGTTCGATGATTCCGTTCACCTCGCCGATCGTGATGCTGGCCAGGATCCCTTACGGGGTTCCGATGTGGCAGCTTGTGGTCTCGATCGTCCTGCTTCTTGTGACTTTCTTCGGCTGCGCCTGGCTCTCCGCCAAGATCTACAAGGTGGGAATCCTGATGTTCGGCAAGAAGTCCACGTTCAAGGATCTGTGGAAGTGGTTGAGGATGAAATAGTTTTAGTTTCTTACAAGGCGCGCCGCAGACCGCCGCGATAATGTGCTACTTTATTAACCATATTAATATTCACTTATGAGGAAAACACTAATTATGATCATGTTCCTGGCGGGAGGGCTTTGCCTTTGCGCGCAGGAGCGGACAATCACCTGGACGACGGATCCGGTTGACGGCCACCGCACAGGTGTCGTGGCTTCCAACGCATCGAACGTTGAGGAAGCGATGGGTACAGTAAAAGGATGTACCTACTATGCGCCGAACGGCAGGAAGTTCCGCAAGGGGACTGTGAAGAATGTGGCCCGGATAATGCTTGACGCCCAGCCTGCGATGGCAAAGGTCAAGACCGTCATCGGCCATTCGACACGTGAGATGGTGCGCACCTATCCGGAGTGCGAGATCTACGACTGGTACATTGACGAGCTGATTCGCGCGACCGCCGACAGCACCGGCAAGAGGGTGGACATCGGTATCGCCAACAGAGGCGGTGTCAGGATCGACATGCCGGCGGGAGAGGTACTCTATGACGACATAATGTCGATGTTCCCGTTCCGTAACAACCTCTGCTATGTGGCTTTGCGTGGACGTGACGTGCGCGCGCTGCTGGATCAGATGGCGGCTTCCACGTTCCAGATCGTCGGTGGCGTGAAGGTCGTGGCCAGAAACGGCAAGATTGTCTCGGCCACCATCGGCGGCGAGCCGCTGGACGATGACAGGCTCTACGGAGTGGCGACACTCAACTTCCTTCTTGACGGCGGCGACGGCTACAAGGTGGCCAGGAACGCCGAGGAGGTCATAATGTGCAACGGCTACCTCTACGACACGATGCTCGCCTATGTGCAGGGCCTCACCGCCGCCGGAAAGCCTATCGAGTACCAAAACCAGAACTGGATCACAATCCTTGAGGAGGGGGACAGCAAATGAGACGTTTTATTTTAGGAATATGCCTGCTCGCGGCTATCGCTAACATCGACGCCGCGGCCCAGAAGAGACTTACCATACTCCACGTCAATGACACCCACAGCCATCTTGAGCCGGAGCGCTCAGGCGAGCATGAGGGTATGGGCGGAGTGATCGAGCGCGCCGCCTACCGCGACAGTGTCGTGAAGGCTGACGGAAAGAGGAACGTGCTGCTCCTCCATGCCGGCGACTTCGATCAGGGCACGTCCTATTTCTCCGTGCTCGGAGGCGACATCGAGATCGATCTGATCAACGCGATGAAGTACGATTGCGTGACTTTGGGCAACCATGAGTTCGACAACGGTGTGGATGAGCTCGCGCGCCGACTTGCCAAGATCAAGTGTCCTGTGGTCTGCGCCAACTATGATTTCTCGAAAGTGTCTCTGTCTCAGTATGTCAAGCCGTACACTATCCTGAAGAAGGCCGGAATGAGGATCGGCATCATCGGCCTTATGCCGGACATCACCATACTTGTCTCTAAGGAGGTCTCCGACATGATCCCGGGCTTTGAGAACTCCGAGGTGGTCAACAAGTGGGCCGAGTACCTGAAGACCGAGAAGAAGTGCGACCTTGTGATCGCCCTCACCCACATCGGTTTCGAGAACGAGCCGTATCTGGATCAGATGCTTGTCCGCCGCACCCGCAACGTGGATCTCGTCGTAGGCGGCCACTCCCACACCTACCTCAAGGCTCCTCACTACGAGAACAACCTTGACGGTGTCCCGGTTCCGATCGTACAGGACGGCGAGTGGGGACTCAATGTCGGCAACATGAAGATTACAAGGTAGTTCCGGATTTCAGAGTAAGAGATGGTGGCTAAGAGGAGACTTTCAGCCACCATCTCTTTTCGGTGCTGGATTAAGAGGAGACTTTCTGTGCCAAAGTCGCCAGGAGATATGATTGGTACAGGAGAGGCTTGTCTGGTGTACCAAAGTGGCCAGGAGATAGGATTGGTACAGGAGGGGCTTGTCTGGTGTACCAAAGTGGCCAGGAGATAGGATTGGTACAACTCTTTCCGAAGCGTCGCGGACGGCTCAGGGAATAATATTTCCCTGTTGATGCGAGACTGAAGACCGCCGCGGTCTTGTCCACATAAACATATCCACCTTCGCGGATTTCCGAGAAACTCTGCATTCCTATAGGGTACAACATAGCCAATTCGTTATCTGTCATTCAAAGATAGGAAACATTATCCAAACCACAAATCACGTATCCGTCGGATTGAAGTGGAATTGAAGTGGGATTGCCACGCACAAAGCCCTGCAGGGCCTCATCTATAAACGAGCGTGCAGTTCATCAATCAAGTTATAAGTCGGCCGTAAGGTAGGAATTGTGGACAAGAGCTTCGCCCCGTGCCCTTCAACGGCATCGACAAAGGCCTTGATCTCCGGATAAAAACCTTGGGTGTAGATCTGATTGTTGGTCATGGACGGGATAAAGTAGTTGCGGGAGAATAGTTCCACGCTGACCGGTTGATGATGGATAATCTTTTCCAGCGGCACTCCCATAAACGTGCCGCAATGAGGGCGGAAAGTCAACATCTCCATCCCATGCATCTCGTAAGTACCTTTGACAGAGCGCACAACCAGACTTTCCTCGGAGCTGGCCCACGAAGCTGATGTGGACAATTCCAGCATACCACTCACACATCCATGCCTCAGAATCAGCATCATCGTCACTCCTCCGCCTGAAGTCCGTACGGTTTCAAAACCTTGTACCACAGCGTCTCCGAAAAGAAACGACACATAGTCCAACGGATGGATGAACAAATCCGTCAAAGAGTCGCCTTCTGGATAACGCCCGGTGACATAGCGGAGGCTGTAGCTTTTTGCAACATCTTTACGGAGAGCTTTACGTAACGCCTGAGTGACAGGGGAATACCTCTTCTGCATTCCGACGACAGCCGGCACATTCCTCTGATCCGCCAATCTCGTCAAGACATCCAATTCCTCCAAAGTTCCGCACGGTGGCTTCTCGACAAATAAAGCCTTATTTGCCTTCAAAACTTCCGAGGCGATCCCAAAATGCGCAGACGGCGAGGCCGACACGAACACTCCCCTTACAGAATCATCCGACAGGATGTCATCCAAATCTGTCGTTACCGTGATTCCTGAATATTTCCTCTCTATCAACCGAGCCTTTTCCTTCGACCGACAGCAAATGTACTTCAACGGCACGTGAAGATAGTCCAGAACCGGATACAGATTATCCACGCTGTGCCCACCGAAACCCACGAAAGAATATTCATTGACACAGCATTCCTGCAGTCGTCGGCGGCTGCGCATATTTTTGTATCTTTCTATCAACTTTTCAATTTTTTCCATAACCTACATATTCTTCACTCGTTTGAAATATCGATGATATGTCTCGCCATGCAAGCCGGACCAATTATATTTCCCATAGAAAACCTCAATCAGGCGTTTGGGGAAGATTCTTTCCAAATTCCGCATCAAGATGATGTCATACTTGCGATGGAAATTAATCCAGCAGCCATTGCATCCAGCAGAGTACGCACACTGCAATTTTCGGGCTCTCTTTGAATTGAATATTCCATCCAACGATTCTTTATGAATATTTCCAAGCGTCACTCCGAGATTCTGGCAAAGCGGCACATCACCATTCGAATGGACAACCAATGAACTGAATATACTCTGGCAGCGCAACAGAAGCCGCCCGTTCCGCCACTCATCATAAAGCGCCACGAAATCATAGTTTTCCTCCGTATCGTGAATATTCTCGGGAATTCTCCTAAGATAATCCTCTGCATCAGTCTCCAGCAACTCACCGGTCGTGTCGAAGAATGACATCGTCCCATAGATTCCGACACGGACATCTATCCCGTACTTCTTAGCGACATCAATCACAAACCGCATATCCTCAAAATCATTCCACGGAGACAGGCAGAACATCAACGAGACAGGCACTTCATTCTTCAATCCCTCCACAATCCGGATCACCTTGTCATAGCCATCCCGTCCACGCATCCGCAGATAAGTCTCACGGTCTCCGTCAAGCGACAAGTACAGATGTTTCGGCAGGTATTTCCTGACATATTCAATGACACGCTCGGGAGCAAGTCCGTTGGATAGCAAGGTGTAATTCGGATGATACCGACTGAACCATTCCATAATCTCCGCCGCCTGAGGATGCAGGATGAATTCACCGCCTTCCAGCCCTACAGTGGTATGCCGTGTTACGCACCGACTGGACATAATCCTCTTGATGTCTTCAAGTGAAAGGTTCTCGTCCGGCTTCTTCCAAATCGAGCAATGCCGGCAACGGGATTGACACCGAGTCGTTGAATATATCATCAACAGGCTCACTTTCTTCCGTCTCGGGAAAAACAGATTGTGAAGGTAAAGACCTCCGTTATAAAGGTAATCGGCAATGGAATACATAGAAGAAACCCTGCTCCTTAACAGGAATGATTATTTCCTGCAAAGTTCGGAACAAGGTTTCTACCATCCTATTTCAGAATCTACTATCTTTTATAATAAATCACAGATTATCAATTAAATAAAGAAAATTTATTTACTTTTCACAATTGCTTCTCTCCTATATCTGAATCAAAAGCCTCATTCCTCAGCATCAGTATCTTTCCGCTCAACATCATTAGATGTGAAGTCATACACCCAGATCCGCTTAATAAAACCATCATACTTGTCCTTCTTATACTTACGCCAATTATTCTCATTAAAGAACCGATTTCCAGCTTCGTCCTTGTCACGGACAAACCATTCCTTCAGAAGACTGCCATCCGATGAGGTGATGCGAATCTTTTGGTCGCCATCCGGTTCACTCGCCAATAAATCATCGAATACCGGCTCTCTATTGATGAAACAATCATAACTATACAGCCAAAGCGAATCTCCCGGCATCACTTTCTCTATCTTAGGCTCCATAAATGTCCAGTCACACCAAATACCAATTGCTTCATTTGTGTCATTCTTGACCCACCATTCTCCTTCATTATCTGGAAAAGAATCTGAAGGGTCACAGGCCATAAAGCAATACATCGCCATAAACGCAAATAAAATCTTTTTCATAATAAAAACAGTTTAAGTCCCATAAGTATAGAATCATTCTGGGGAAACGCAAAATAATCACTCTTGTCTTGATTAACAACAATCTCTTTCTTAACGACATTGTCATCAGTAGTGCAATTCGCCCTTGTCGTAAAGACGCCTATTATAACAAGCGCGAATAACGATAATAATAAACGTTTCATCTTCATACTCATTATGATTATAGTTCATAATGCAAAGTTCCTCAATAAATATCTACTATCATAATAAATAATCTACATTACATCAATGTATTTTATTAATAATAAGCAAATTGCGTAAAAGCAGATTTACTTTTACGCAATTCAGACCTACTAGTTTGCCATTAAACCTAACATTTAGACTTTTCGGATGATTCAAATAACTGATTAAGCCAATTTGCGAGTTTACCTGAGCTTTGTTCAAGCTTGAGTTTAGATCTGATTTGGCTGCTTATATTATAGGTATTTGACTTATTCACGACCAGACTTAATTCCGATGTCCTAAGGCCCAGCATCAATAAGCAACAGAATCCAACCTCTGAAGCGGTTAAACCAAAACTTTCCAGTTTTAATACAAAAGTTGGATGATATATCGCATATAGCATTCCAATGCTATCCGTTACAACATTTTTATTAGCTGTCAAGTCTTCAAGCTTATCAGCAACTTTAGACAAGGAATCAGGCTTATCTTTGGAAAGGAAAGTCCCTAACGCTATTATTCTTCTGTCCAGTATCTTTAGCGTCTCTTCATCTACATTGGAAATAATTTTAGATTTATAATATTCTTTGGTATTGGTCAAGTATTGGAACTCTTCTTTTAGCTCGTTATACTTTTGCTGCAGTCTTAGCTCTTCAGAATGCTTTTTGCACAGATACAAGGTGATGACGATAACGGAGAATGCAACCACCAATAAAATTATATACAAAGTCAAGTGTTGTCGTCGAATCTGCAGCCTATTCTCGAATTTTTCTTTTACGGAATTCACTTCCTGAGACATTTTTGCCATATCCAAAGAATCACTGATGTTGGAATACCTGGACAAATAATCATAAGCCAATTGATAGTTTCCTAAAGAATAATAAGCATCTGACTTGAGAACGTGAATTTAACACATTTTTGTATAATTAACTATCAAGTTTGACGGTCTTTGC
>SAMEA104315420__coassemble_387_pt1 | contig 30543 bp, 30 predicted proteins | sample SAMEA104315420__metabat2_high_PE_035 | metagenome-assembled genome bin SAMEA104315420 (sample SAMEA104315420) | gut metagenome | biome: Monkey gut; feature: monkey-associated habitat; material: faeces | place: China | collected 2013 | reverse complement strand
AACTCAATTCTATCACTATATCTTTCCGCATTTCACTTTTTTGTAGTAACTTTGCGTTCTAAAGTTTAACCATTAAAATCAACGATTATGGAGACAAAGAAAACTTACAAGGCCAATCTTGAGAACAAGAGAACCCTTCTGACGGAAGTCGGGCTGGTGGCTGCGATGGGAATAGTTCTGATGGCGTTCGAGTGGGGGACACCTGAGACCAAGGTCGCCACGCTTGCCGGTAACGATGCGGCGTTCATCAACGATGACATCGAGATCCCGGTGACGATGGAGACTCCGCCGACACCTCCGGCTCCGGCCGTGATTCTCAACGATCTGATCGAAATTCTTCCGGATGACATAAAGATTGATGAGGATCTGGAGTTCAAATCCTTGGATGACAGTCAGATGGAGATTCCTATAATGGATTATATCCCACAAAGTGTCCAGGATGAGGAGGTTGACGAGGCTCCTGTGCCGTTCTTCGCTGTTGAGGAAAAGCCGTTGTTCAACGGTGGGGATGCCAACGAGTTCTCCAAATGGGTCAACTCGAACCTCAAGTACCCGTCCATAGCCCAGGCTAATGGTGTCGAAGGCCGTGTGACCCTCCAGTTCACGGTCAACCCGGACGGATCCGTCAGCAATGTCAAGGTCCTCAGAGGAGTCGATTCCTCACTTGACAATGAAGCCGTCCGTGTGGTCTCGATGTCTCCGAAATGGACTCCGGGCCGCCAGCGTGACAGAGCCGTGAAAGTCACCTACACCTTCCCGGTGATATTCAAGTTAAGGTAGAGTGAATCCTATGCGAGACGGCTTAGAAACGTGCTGCGCAGGAACCGGACCTTGCCGTCGGCGAAGCGTACCTTGCAGGAGCCGGTGTCGCTGATCTCAAGGACCTCGCCTTGGCCGAAGATCTTGTGGAACACGTTGTCTCCGACGGTGATGCTGTCGGCCCTGTCTACGTCATCGGGACTGTCGGTCGTCTCGTCAAGGTTCTCATTGGCGATCTGCTCCTGCAGCCTGCGCCAAAGGGCCTCATCCATCTCTCCTTCCGTGACAAAGAGGTCACGCTTTATCTCGGCGATGAACCTTGACGGCAACTTTTGCTGCTGAGTCTGAACGTCATAGCCTTCGGACTCTGTCAGGAACAGGCACTTCTCCGCCCGCGTGGCAGCAACGTACATCAAGCGCCTTTCCTCCTCAAGGGCCGTTCTCTTACGTTCCCGGATGCTTCTTGCGTTCGGGAATATTCCGTCGCTCAGCCCGATGATGAACACGTAAGGAAACTCCAATCCCTTGCTCTGATGGATGGTCATCAGCTTGACCTTATTGGTCTCCTTCCGGTAGTCTGCGTTCGTGTAAAGGGCGATGTCCTGAAGGTAATCGTAGAGCGGAAGCTGCTCCCATTCAGTGTGTTCGCTTTCGTAAAGCCTTATGGAATCCACCAGCTCGGTGATGTTCTCCAGGCGCTGCTCGTCATTGTCGTCACGATATTCCTGCTTCAGGCCGGTCTTTTCGAGAATATATTCAAGCATCGCGCAGACTCCCATTGAATATGCCCTTGAGCGGCATTCCTCAATCAATGCCACGAACTCCCGGACAGCGTCACGATTCAGCTTCGGGTCATCCAGATGATTTTTGAGCGCTTGGTAAAGTGTCGTCCCCTCCTGTGATGCGTAAGCCGTTATCAGTTCGAGGGTTACCTTGCCGACTTTTCTGGACGGAGTGTTGATTACCCGCTCGAAAGCGATGTCGTCGTCCGAAGCGACCAGCCGAAGATAGCTGATGCAGTCCTTGACTTCCATCCGCTCGAAGAACCGCACGCCTCCCCACATCACGTAAGGAATGTTCGCTCGGATGAACGCCTGCTCGATGAACCTCGAAAGATGCGCCGCGCGGAACAGCACCGCGAAATCTGAATATGCCGCCTCGCCATTGTCAAGCCTCCGGAGAATTTCCTGACAGATCCACTGCGCCTCCTGCCGCTCGTCCGTCGCGTGGAAGTGCACGATCTTCTCGCCCTCGCCCCGGCGGGTGAACATCCGCTTGTCTATCCGGTTCTTGTTGTTGACTATGATTGAGTTGGCTACGTTCAGAATCCCTGGAGTCGAACGGTAGTTCTCGTCCAGAATGATGTCCTTGTCGGCCTTGAACGCCAGAAACCTCTCCGGTTTCGCCCCTCTCCACTCATAAATGGACTGGTCCGGATCCCCGACTATGAACAGGTTACCGCACTTCTCGGACAACGTCTCAACAATCTCCCAGTCACCGCCATTGCAGTCCTGCGCCTCGTCCAACATCACATAGTTCATCCTCTCCTGCCACTTCTCCCTTACCTCTGAATATGTCTGAAGGATATGTCTGGTGAACTGGATGAGGTCATCGTAGTCGAGTGCCATCTTGTCCTTTTGCTTGAACAGAAGCTGGACACTGAGCGGAAGGTCAGTCCTTCCGGAGACCGGCGAGGTCGGGACAATGTATTGCTGAACATAAGGCTCAGCCGCCTTGGTACCGGCAAGAGCCTCAAGAAGTTGCCGCACTGTCTTCACGCTTCGTTCCGTGTTGTTTTCCGTCAGCACCTGCCTGGATAGGGACTTCATATCCTCCTCGTCCAGAATCTGGAAGTTCTTCGGGTAGCCGAGCCGATGGATCTCCTCGCGCAGAAACCTCACGCAGAACCCGTGGATCGTGCAGACAAAGTCGTTCGTGTACCCCGGCGGAACAAGCTGAGTGATCCTGCTCCTCATCTCCTGCGCCGCCTTGTTCGTGAAGGTAAGGCACAGAATGTTAGCCGGTTCCACGCCCAGTTCGTTTACTATGTACGCATACCGATAGGTTAAAGCCTTGGTCTTTCCCGAGCCTGCTCCGGCAACGACCCGCACCCGGCCCTCCGTCGAGGTCACCGCCTCTCTCTGCTGTCTGTTAAGTGTCCCTAAATCCATATCCGCAAATGTACATAAAAACCATCGTTTTTGCGTACATTTGTATGCTATGGACACGATAGATCTTTTGAAGAATATGATCCGGATTCCTTCCTTCAGCAGGGATGAAGGGGCTGTGGCCGACTTCCTGGAGCGTTGGATGTTGACAGAAGGCTTCGCGGTCAGGAGGCTGGGCAACAATCTGTGGATGGAATCCGGCCCGGCGGACGGGAGGCCGACCATATTGCTGAACGCCCACATCGACACTGTGAAACCGGCCTCTGGCTACACCCGTGACCCGTTCACGCCCGAGATTGAGGACGGATGTCTGTACGGTCTCGGCAGCAATGATGATGGCGGATCCCTGATTGCTCTTCTGGAGACATATTCAAGGCTCATACAGAAGGAGCAGCCGTACAGGCTGATCTTTTCGGCAACCGCCGAGGAAGAGGTGAGCGGGAAGGGTGGCCTCGACTTGATCCTGCCGGAACTTGGCCTGATTGATTTCGGGGTGATGGGCGAGCCGACCGGGATGAGGATGGCCGTCGCAGAGAGGGGATTGATGGTGCTGGACTGCACGGCCTACGGGAAGAGCGGCCACGCTGCCAGAAATGAAGGTGTCAACGCTATCTACAAGGCCATCGAGGATATTCAGTGGTTCAAAAATCACAGTTTTGACCGGGTGTCGGATTTCCTCGGAGCCGTCAAGATGTCCGTCACGCAGATCAACGCCGGAACCCAGCACAATGTCGTGCCGGACAGGTGTACGTTCGTGGTGGACGTGCGCCCGAACGGGATGTACACCAATCCGGAACTTCTGGAGATGATCAAGCCCTCCGTATCGTGCGAGGTTAAGGAACGCTCGACAAGAATCGGCAGCTCACATCTTCCTACGGATCACCCGGCCGTTGTCAGAGGCCTGTCCCTCGGTCTGGAACCTTTCGGTTCCCCGACCACCAGCAACCAGGCCCTCTGCCATTTCCCGACCCTCAAGATCGGTCCGGGCGACTCGGCCCGCTCCCATTCCGCCGATGAATATATCCGTCTTGACGAGATTGCGGACGGTATCGAGACGTACGTCGCCCTTCTCTGCGGTCTTACGTTGTAGAATTTAACATCGCCTCCCTCGGTCACTGAGCCTGTCGAAGTGACCGAGATTCGATGTCAATATGGGTATTACGCATTTTTTCAGTATGTAGAAAATCCAGAGAGCCTCTAACCTGAATTTTTCACGTTACAAAAATTCAGAACAGAGGCTCTCTGGATTTACATCAAAAATGCTTATTCAAAACGTGGCGCCAATCCTCTGAGGGCGGCCATGATAGCTTGGGCCATACGGGCATGACCTTCGTCGGTAGGGTGGAGCCTGTCTTTGTCCCTTGGGAAATATTCCTTCTGCGAACGGTTGAGCGGGAATATTCCTGAGACGGCGCTAAGGTCGATCACGGGCACGGCCCAGACATTACCCGCCTCCTTCACGGCATTGATGTAAGCGTCAATATATTCCCCGCACCTGTTGGTGTAGTTCTCGTCCGGCTGGATGTTGGTCTCGCCGAATTTGGCGTAGCCCCTGTGAAGTGGAGTCATCAGGATTATCTGCTTGTGCGGGTACATATTCTTAAGTGAGTCCAAGGCAACGTTGATACGTCCTTTGAACGTGCTTTGGTCGAGGTTTGGCATCCTATGCCTTCTTACCTGCAGAGATTTAGGCTCACCATTGGCGGCCTCCACCTCGACATATTCCTCCGTGAACCATTCCCCGATCGGTACTCCGGCGTTGAAGTCGTTGGTCCCCATCAGGACAAGGATCGCGTCGATGTTGTCCCCGTACTCACTTTTCAGCCTGTTCGCCTGCGGAAGGACCTCATTCCATTGCTGCCCGTTTTGAGCCACCACGCAAGGGATGATTCCGATCTCCCGCGCCATGAACCAGTAGTACTTCTCCGGCCCGTTCGCCACCTTCGGATCCGAGATCGAGTCCCCGATGATTCCGACCCTCGCTCCGTACCACGGATGCGTGGTGTCAACAACTTGCCCATCAGCCAAGCTCTTGCCTTTTTCGATGGCGTGGCATTCTTTTCTACCGGTCGCTGAGTCTGCCAAAGCGCCGGTTCCTGATATTCCATGTGCGAAACTTCCGTTTGCAATGAGCATTGCCGCCAATGTCACCCAAAATCTGATTGTTTTCATTGTATTTTAAGTGTTAAAATTTGCCTTAGTGATCCGAGGGCTTCTCGGTTGCATAATTCGCTTTGTGAAGTTACGAATTATTCCTCGGAAACAGAAATCTGTATAGTAATTCTTAAAAAATAACTTGAACAATTTGTATATCTTTATGGTCTATATTTCTTTTCTCATCTGTCGTCTACCTCCAGTACACGCCTTCTTCCAAAAGAAATCTATCCTCATAAATCTGACGTAACCACTCAGGTGTCCCCTGTCCTGACCATAAGCCGAGGATGACGCGAGGCTTTCACCTTCCCGCTGAGACTTTTTTCAAAATTTATCCTCGTGCCGCAAGGCCGTGGTTCAGACCGCTAAAAACCAGCCGTTTGTAGCCCCTGTGAGCCCAACAGAACCGCTGAAACCTGATGTTTTTCACTCTCAAACCTTGAGCCCACTTGAAATAGTGCTATTTGCCACTTTTACCCATTATAGAAGCATCTGCGAGGCACATGTTTTTCAAATAACGACTTTTTATCATGTCAGACACGGATATTTTCTGGTGAGCCCTTTTTCAAGTGGGCTCAACCTTCAAACAAACAATTCAAAGCAGCTTCTAAGCATGTTGATGAAATCCGTACAATTCCATGATATACTCCTTCTATGTAATTTATTTGACTGGCACGTGATTTTGCAATCGCCCAATACTTATGCGTTTTTTCATAGACACTGATTCTCCGATATACTCCGTTAGCCTTTGCATCATCAAAACTTTTATTTAAACTTACTTACAACAATCGGTCATTTGGATTCATCTTGATCTTCCCACAGTCATAAATAGTACGTTCCGTACTCAAAGTTGAAGGGCATGAATGGGCTTTTTGTGACGATGAAAGCAATGTGTCTTTCGGTAAAGAAAGGTGTTGTTTTCGTGGAGTTTTGACTATGGATTCTTCTTATCTCAACAAAGATGTAAGCGATTACCCTTTTGGCAGCGGAGGTGCGATCAGATACATTTAGGAAGCAATATAGGAGTTGACGGACTTTTGACGTGTTGAGGTACCCTCCAGATAATTGCGATTGCATGTCGCTTTGGACAAAATATTAACAATTAACCATTTACGGAATAATTGCCTACGAATGTTTTGGTATCGCTTTATGTCTTTTAAAAAACCGATTTACGAAATGCCTTCATCCCAATGTTGGATAGAAGCGTCGGCGAGACACATTGCCGTGAAAATGGTGGACGCTTGGCTTTGAGTTTTTCAGCCATGTCTGGCCTCTGTGGGCATAGGTATGTTATGTTGCTGAAAGCGTTTTGTAAAATGTAGTCCGGCAACAAGAAGGCTTCAATGGATATGTTTGGATCAAGCATACGGGAGACCTGACTTTGTCCATTGTTTGGCCACGGTTTCCTCTCCGGTGCCGAACTTGGCATCCTAACCTTGGTTGGTACACCAGAAGAGCCTTTCCTGTACCAGTGGCGTGTCATGGACTGTTTGGTAGATTCTCGCTAAGGTAGCCTACCAGCCCCATTCTGTCCACCGAACCGGCCATTCCGTGGATGAACGTCCAACAAGACTTCTCTGTGGCTGTACTTTTCCCGGATCGTCTCGTCCTTGGAAAAGAGCTTGTTCTTAATTTCCAGATAAACAAGTCAAAACTGCTTCTATTTTCTTATTGATGCTGAAAATTACAAACAGTGAGTTTGTTAAGTAATGTTGAAAAAATTAGTTGCATCAATCGGTAAAATTGAATACATAGAATCACCCTTGAACATCAATGTATTGCAAATTTAAAGTGAAGCAGGTTATTTTTTACATTTTACTAAATTAATTTGGTTTATGTTATAAACTTATTTATATTTGCAAAGAGCTTATGGCGTATGCGCAGCGTCTGATGGCTCCAACGGATTATAAATCAATAAGAAAATCAAAATTATGGAACAGAGTTCACAAATGAGTGCGGAACAAAGCCTCAAACTCATTAATGAGACCTTACGCGACAGCCGTCTGGTCATTACGAAGAGATCGGGAAGTCATTTCATTCTTTGGGGCGCTATTCTCACGCTGATCGCCCTTGCCGTGTACTTCCTTTGGAGGTCAAGCGGCAATCCGGCCTGGAATTTACTGTGGTTCGCCATGCCAGCTATAGGGTATCCGCTCGCTGTGGTACTGGACAAGGACGCAGAATGTGTCCCGTCCAATCTGATCAGCAATCTCCTTGGCTGGACATGGGGAGCGTTCGGAGCGTTTGCCGTGACAGTCAGTCTCTGTGCGTTGCTGTTTGCCCCGATGAACCTGACCTTGGTCATTATCCTCCTTTTCGGCTTTGCGGAGAGCATCTCGGGGATGATCCTCAAAAACCTGCCGATTGTCATCGCCGGATTTCTCACCGGTGTCCTTGGTGTCATAGCGGCAGTGAAACTTTCCGGAGATTGCAGCCAAATGTTGCTTTTTGTCTTAGCTGGAGTGATCCTGGCGCTTACGGGAGTGTGTGTGAAATGCTTAAGGAAATAGTCGATGTTCAAAAAACTCAACCCGCTTCTGCACTCGGAGCTGAGGCTTGCCGTGATGTCGATTCTCGTGTGTGGGGGGAGGCTGTCTTAAAAGTTAAACATTCCTTCGCGAGAATCAAGAATTCGTTTTAGGTCGTGTATGGGGATACGAACAATTTCAGTCTTGCAAGGACTTTTCAGACAGTCTGGGGGAGGACGAAGCGGGTTTCGTCTACATCCGTAAACAGACGGGAGCGACGGCCGGCAACCTTAGTGTCCAACTTGACAAACTGAGCGAGGCGGGCTACATAGCGGTGGAAAAGGGATTCAAAGGCAAGAAGCCATGCACGACATGCCGTGTCACAGAAGCTGGAATCTCCGCATTCTCCGAATATGTCGCCGCCTTGATGGACTACATCACGTAGTCTCCTCAACTTTCGTGCGTCTTCGCGCGTACCTTCTGCCATAGAAGTATTGACTTCTTGCCGCAAACAGCCAGATGGCTTTCATCCTGAAGCCCGTGGAGAAGGACTGTGTGTGCCTCGTGAGCGGAAAGCGGCATTTTGCTCACGAGAGCGTTGATTAGGGGACTCTCGTGAGCAATCTAGGCCTATCTGCGCACGAGAACCTTATGTCTGTTGAGGACTCGGCCTCAGACGCTACTGGTTCTTCGGCAGACTCGGCGACCGGATTGGCGCTTCAACTTACTCGGTGACCGGGTTGGCGCTTCTGCTGACCTTATGTCCGGGAATGAACCTCTCGTCCGCGAAGGAGCACCCGACTGATGAACGGGGTCTGGTGGCAGTACGGGATGTAGGCGAGGGACGGGACGGGCTTGGTGACGATCAGGTTGGCGAGTTTGCCGACGGTCACAGAGCCGAGTTCCTCAGCGACACCCATCGCGTAGGCGGAGTTGAGGGTGCAGGCGTTGAATGCCTGAGCCGGGGTGAGGCGCATCCTGATGCAGCCTAAGGCCATCACGAAACGCATGTCGCCGAAAGGTGAGGATCCCGGATTGTAGTCTGAGGCCAGGGCTATGCCCAAACCTGCGCTGACATATTCCTTGGCCCTGCCGTAGGGGATTCCGAGGAAGAATGAGGAGCCGGGGAGCATCGTCGGCATCGTGCGTGAGTTTCTAAGCGCTTCAATCTCAGCGTCGGTCGTGCGCTCAAGGTGATCGACCGAAAGAGCGTTATGCTTCACGGCCACCTGCACGCCGCCGGAGCAGGCAAGCTCGTTGGCGTGGATTTTCGGTATCAGACCGTAACGCTCACCGGCAGAAAGAATTCGATCCGTTTCAGCGACCGTGAAGAATCCCTCGTCGCAGAACACATCGACATATTCAGCAAGCCCTTCGGCGGCGACGGCAGGAATCATCTCCTCGCAGACGAGGTTGACATATTCATTCTGCCGGCCTTTGAAGGCTCTGCCGACGGCGTGCGCCCCGAGGAAGGTCGCCTTGATGGTGGCGGGGGAGTCCTTTTTGACGCGGCGGATCACCCGCAGCATCTTCAGCTCGTCCTCAAGGGTCAGGCCGTAGCCGCTCTTGATCTCGATGGCGCCGGTTCCTTTGGCGATCATCTCCCGCACGCGCGCCATTGTCTGTGAATATAATTCCTCTTCGCTCGTGCGGTGGAGCAGATCGGCGGAGTTGAGGATTCCGCCTCCACGGGCGGCTATCTCCTCGTAGCTCAGGCCGTTGATCTTGTCGATGAACTCCTGCTCACGGGTTCCGGCGTAGCAGATGTGGGTGTGGGAGTCGCAGAAGGCCGGCATCACCATACCGCCCTCTGCGTCAATTACTTCATCTTGTGGGCCGGGCACCGGGCACTCGGACATATTCCCGAAACCAGAGATTCGTTCGCCCTCGATCGTGAGGTAAGCGTCCCGCAAGGAGCCGACCTCGTCCATCTCGGCGCCTTGCTTGCGCAGAACGCCTTCAGGAACGATTCCGACCAGTTCGCAGATGTGGGTGATTATGGTCATCTTATGAACTCGATAGATTTCTGGATGAGCGGGTGCATATAGACATCATCGCTGATGAACGGCACGACCTTGCGGTAGTCACTGAATATGCCTTCGATGGCCTCCGAGGACTTGTTGCCGGCAATCTGGTGCCTGAAGTCGAGCGCCTGTGCGGCGTTGAACAGTTCTATGGCAAGCACTTCCTCGCAGTTGTCGATGACGCGCACAAGTTTTGTCGCGGCGTTGGAACCCATGCTGACGTGATCCTCCTGACCCTGTGAGGATGGGATGGAGTCCACTGACGCCGGCCAGCAGAGTCCCTTGTTCTGGCTCACGATCGAGGCCGCCGTGTACTGCGGGATCATAAATCCGCTGTTGAGGCCAGGGGTGGCGACAAGGAATTTCGGCAGACCTCGCTGGCCGGAAATCAATCTGTATATTCGTCTTTCAGAGATGTTTGCGAGTTCGGACATGGCGATCGCCAGGGCGTCCATCGGGATGGCGATAGGCTCTCCGTGGAAGTTGCCGGCGGAGATGATCATGTCCTCGTCAGGGAAGACGTTCGGATTGTCCGTCGCGCTGTTGATCTCGTTCTCGATCACCGACTCGACGTAGCGGATGCTGTCCTTGACCGCTCCGTGAACCTGAGGGATGCACCGGAATGAATATGGATCCTGAACATGTTCCTTGTGGTTCCTTATCAGTTCGCTGCCATCCAGCAGGGTCATGAATCTGGTCGCGGTGTCGATCTGTCCCTTGTGCGGACGAAGCTGGTGGGTCAGAGGCAGGAACGGCTCGACGCGGCCGTCATAGGCTTCCAGTGACATCGCGCCGATCCTGTCGGCCCATTCGGAAAGCCTGTGGCACTGGATGAGCGACCAGATGGCGTGGGCGCTCATGAACTGGGTTCCGTTCAGAAGAGCGAGACCCTCCTTGGACTGAAGGCTGATAGGTTCCCAGCCCATCTCGTCCCAGACCTCCTTGCTTGGTCTGACCTTACCCTTGTAGAGAACCTCTCCGAGACCGATCAGTGGCAGGCTGAGGTGGGCGAGGGGAGCGAGGTCGCCGGAAGCACCGAGGGATCCCTGCTGGTAGACTACCGGGAGAATGTCGTTGTTGAACATGTCCAGGAGCCTCTGGACTGTAATCAGCTGCGCTCCGGAATGGCCGTAGGAAAGGGACTGGGCCTTAAGCAGGAGCATCAGCCTCACGATCTGCGGGCGTACAGTCTCGCCGGTTCCGCAGGCGTGCGACATCACCAGGTTGTGCTGGAGCTGCGAGAGCTGGTCGGCAGGGATGGTCACGTTGCACAGGGAACCGAATCCGGTGGTGACTCCATAGACCGGGCGACCGATGTCCTCCATCTTGCTGTCCAGGTACTTACGGCATTTCTCGATGGCCGCCACGGCCTCCGGGCCGAGTTCGACCCTCTCGTGGTTCTCAATTATCTCCTTAAGCCTTCCAAGGCTCAGATGTTCGTGTGAGATGATGTGTGTCATAGTTCCTCAATCGCTTTTCTGACAATGTTTTCGTCTGTGTGGTTCGCAACTGTCACCGTAAGTTCCGGTGTGCGTTCCATTTCCCTCATTATGGCGTGTTCCGCGCCTTCGTTGCGCGCCCAGCTGCGGCGGGCTATTCCGTTGTTCACGTCCCAGAACAGCATCCGGGTGATGTGCCTGTCCGAATCAGCCGATCCGTCGATCACCATGCCGAAGCCTCCGTTGATGACCTCACCCCAGCCGACTCCGCCTCCGTTGTGGATGGAAACCCAGGTGGCTCCTCGGAAACCGTCACCGATGACGTTCTGGATGGCCATGTCGGCGGTGAACCGGGATCCGTCGTAGATGTTGGATGTCTCGCGGAACGGGGAGTCTGTGCCGGAAACGTCGTGATGGTCGCGGCCAAGCACGATCGGAGCGGTGATCTCACCCTTGCGGATGGCCTCGTTGAAGGCCAGGGCGATCTTGGTCCTGCCCTCGCAGTCGGCGTAGAGGATGCGGGCCTGCGAACCGACCACCAGATTGTTCCTGCCGGCTTCCTCTATCCAATGAATATTGTCGTTCAGCTGTCCCTGAATCTCTTCCGGAGCCGTTTCCAATTCCTTTTTAAGAATATTCACGGCTATCTCGTCGGACTTGGCGAGGTCTTCCGGCCTCTCGCTCATGCAGACCCAGCGGAACGGGCCGAAACCGTAGTCGAAGTAGAGCGGCCCCATGATGTCCTGGACGTAGGACGGATAGCGGAAGGTGCCGTCTGCCTTTAATATGTCCGCTCCGGCCCTTGAGGATTCCAGCAGGAAGGCGTTGCCGTAGTCAAAAAAGTACATTCCCTTGGCTGCCAGCTCGTTGATGGCGGCGACGTGCCTCCTCAACGACGCGCGTACCGCCTCACGGAATCTCTCCGGCTCCTCGGCCATCATCTTGACGGACTCCTCAAATGTCTGTCCGACAGGATAATAGCCTCCGGCCCACGGATTGTGGAGCGATGTCTGGTCCGAACCGAGGTCCACAGGAATATTCTCGGCCGCGAGTCTCTCCCAGAGATCCACGACGTTGCCCACGTAGGCCAGCGAGACGGTCTCCTTGTTCTCCATCGCCTTTCGGACGCGCGGGATAAGCTCGTCCAGATTCTCGTGCAGCTCATCGACCCAGCCTTGGTCGTAACGCTTGCGGGCGGCGAGCGGATTGATCTCGGCTGTGACGCTCACGACCCCGGCGATGTTTCCGGCCTTAGGCTGCGCTCCCGACATTCCGCCCAGGCCGGCTGTCACGAATAGCATTCCCTTCATATTCTCCCTCGTCCCTGCGATGCCTCTGGCTTTCAGTTGCTTGCGTGCCGCGTTCATCACCGTGATTGTCGTTCCGTGCACGATGCCCTGAGGACCGATGTACATGTACGATCCGGCGGTCATCTGGCCGTACTGTGACACTCCAAGGGCGTTGAATCTCTCCCAGTCATCCTGCTTCGAATAGTTCGGGATGACCATTCCGTTGGTCACAACGACTCTCGGCGCGTCCTTGTGGCTCGGGAAGAGTCCCATCGGATGGCCGGAGTACATCGAGAGTGTCTGCTCGTCGGTCATCTCGGCCAAGTACTTCATCGTCAGCCGGTACTGCGCCCAGTTCTGGAATATTGCTCCGTTGCCTCCGTAGATGATGAGCTCGTGCGGATGCTGCGCCACCCTCGGATCCAGATTGTTCTGGATCATCGCCATGATGGCAGCGGCCTGGCGGCTCCGGCAAGGATATTCATCGATCGGTCTGGCGTACATGTCGTAGGACGGGCGGAAACGGTACATATAGATGCGTCCGTAGTCCTTGAGTTCCTTGGCGAACTCCGGCGCCAGTTCGGCGTGGAACTTGGCCGGGAAATATCTCAGCGCGTTCTTCAGCGCCAGCACTTTCTCCTCGGCAGTGAGGATGTCCTTGCGCTTAGGGGCGTGGTTTATGGTCTTGTCGTAAGGTTTCGGCTCCGGGAGCCTGTCCTGCGGGATGCCCGCAAGTATCTCTTCCTGAAACTTATCCATTGATCTTCGAGTTTACGATGTCCAGAATCTCCTTTTCTTCTTTCACGGCCTTGGCTGCGATCTCATCGGCCTCGGCTACCAGCTCGGCGGCCTTTGCCTTGTCGCTCAGGGAAGCGGCGTTGATCTTCACGTTGAGCTGCGCTCCGAGAACCGCGCTTCGTGCCGCCAAAGCTCCCACTCCGGCGTCTGAAACGGAGTTTGGGTTTCCGGTCTCGGCCATCGCCCTTGTGATCCCGAAGGCCTTGAACGAGGCTTTCATCGTGCGCAGAGGCACCTGTGTGGCGTATAGAGTGGCCTTTTCGATTGCCTCAGAACGTGCAGCTTTCTCCTCATCCGTTCCCTTAGGAAGCCCGAACGCTGCCATAATCTTGTCGAACGCCGCGGTGTCCTCATCGACGAGGCTTACCAGCTCCCGCATTACGGCGTGTCCCTTCTCGGCCCAGTCGGAGAACTCCTTCCAGCGGTCATCCCAGCCTCTCTTGTGGGCTGAAAGATTTGCGACCATTGTGCCGAGGGCCGCTCCGAGAGCGCCCATGTAGGCGGAGATCGATCCGCCGCCCGGGGCAGGAGACTCGGATGCCGTCTCCTCGGCGAATCCCTTTAGCGTCATTCTGATGAGCCTCTCCTTAATGGCCATCTGCTCAGGATCTTCCATAAGATATTCAATGACCTTCTCGTGCGGGTTGAACGGCTTGAGGTCGTCAAGGCTCATCGACTTGACTGCTATCTTCATTATTTCTTCGTCCGAGATTCCGAGCGAGCGCTCCTGCTTCTCAAGGTAGAACTTTCCGGCCTCCATCAGCACACGCTTCGGTACCAGTCCGACGATCTCGGCTCCGGTGACCCTGAGTCCTCTGGCGGCGGCGGCTCTGGAGACTTCCTCGTAGGCCACGTGCAGAGGTGTCGTCTTGATGTCGGTGATGTTCATCGAGACCTGAGCGATGCCATATTCATCAATGTACCAACCAATTGCCTTGCACCCCTTGAGGGTTCCCGGCTGCCAGCGGTCCTTGCCGTTCTCGTCCTTGAGGACCTTTCCGGTCAGGCTTCCGCCCTCGCGCATCTTGCGTCCTTTCTCACGCACATCGAACGCGATCGCCATCGCGCGGCGGGTTGAGGTCGTGTTGAGATTATAGTTGACGGCCACAAGGAAGTCTCTGGCTCCCACATTGATAGCCCCGCTCTTCGCCACTGTCTCGTTATATTCCTTAGGCCCGAAGTCCGGTGCCTTGGCAGGATCGGCGATCTTCTCCGGCAGGGCTTCATATTCCCCGGCCCTGCAGACCGCGAGGTTCTTCCTTTCCGGCTTGAACGCCGCCGCCTCGTAGCAGTAGCAAGGGATGCCGAGCTCGTCGTAGATCCTTTTCGCCAGCCCGCGCGCCAGTTCCGCGCACTCTTCCAAAGTCGTCTCCGCGACCGGTACGAGCGGCAGCACATCGCACGCCCCCGACCGAGGGTGCGCCCCGTGGTGATGCCTCATGTCGATCACCTCGCCGGAACACTTGACTCCTTGGAAAGCCGCCTCCAGCACAGCTTCGGGGCTGCCCACGAAGGTCACGACAGTCCTGTTGGTCGCCTCGCCCGGATCCACGTCGAGCACCTTGACGCCCTCCTCGTTGCCGTTGACCGTCACCTTGGCCGAAGCGATGGCCTTAACGATCTGATCAATAACATTTTTGTCTCGCCCTTCACTGAAATTGGGCACGCATTCTATAATCTTTGCCATAGTGGTTATGTGTTTTTAATATGTGGCTATAAATTTATGAATAATTTACCAATATTCATTGCAAAACCGAAGGGAATCTTCCGATTCTCTTTTAAATATGAACAGAAAATGCGTTTTTCATGGTCGCTGAGCCTGTCGAAGCGACCGATGTCCCCGCCCGGTTCATTTGAACGGCTGCCTTTGGGCTATAATTGCCGGGTTATTCCGCCTTCCGCCAACGGATGTAGGACTCGTTCCGGTAGGAACGGCGGTGCACGTTGATGCCGAATTCCACAATTTCCTCTTCCTTAGGAATATACCAGCCGTAGGACGAGGCGCTTCCGACGAGGTAGATCGCGTTGTCCACTTCGAATGCGGCGAGAGCGGCGGCGAAATCCTGCATCGTCATCTCCTCGCGGGAGACTGCTATGAATATCTCGCCGGCCTTCGAGCAAAGCGCCTTGCGGACAGTGGAACTCTTCAGATTGTTATCAACTGGCGAGCCGTTGTCCACGAGAGGATACTGCCTGAAAAAGTAGCCTTCCGTCTCGACGGCCTTGTCGAAAAGGTCCGTGTTTTCGGCGACTCCGATTGTGATCCGGCCGTCGATGATGGCGCAATAGCCCTTCTTGGATATTCCTTGAGCCAGCACTTCTCCTTTGAGCACAAAGGATCCGAGAATCTCGCGGTTGTCCGCGCGGATGTCCGCAGCCTGGGCCGCGAGGACATATTCACTCTTGTCCGCTTCGGGCGCGCCGACTGAGAGTTCCGGAACGGCGCAGTGCGGGATGTACAAAGTCAGCGGGACGCCGCCCGCGACCGTGGTGTCTATTTTCTCTGAATATGCCACCCCGCAGGAGTCCGGGTCTTCTGTGGCGACGGTCATCAAAGAATCGCTTTTCGACTCCACGCTTTCCTCGAACAGTCCCGTCTGCTCGTCGCTCACGGCCTTTTCGCCTCTCCCGCAAAGCGCGATCAGAGCCGCGGCGGCCAGCGCAAGCAGCGCGATGACGGGAATCAGCCACTTCGGCCGCCTGGGAGGTTTGTTCCCGTTGACGCTTCGACCTTTGTCACCCCCTATGAAGATGACTTCGTCGTCTCGTACATTATCGTAGTCCTGTCTGTTCATTTGAGTCTTCGTTTAGTCGTTGTTGTCATTGCCAAGAGCGGACTTCAAGGCTTTCAGCACTTCTCTTGACAGCCCGTCGGAAAGCACCACATTGAACCTGTCGCAGTCCGACAAGGCCAACGTCTGTTGTGAGATGTTGATCTCAGAGACAAAATCCAGATTGATGATGTGGCTTTTTCCCGCCCTGACGATAGTCTTGCTCTCGACATCGCCGATCACATCGGACAAACTGTTGTGGATCCACCCCAGCTTGTACGTCACCAACGTGCCCTTGCTGCCTTTCACCACGTCAAGGACAGTGAATATCCGACTGTAGTTTCCCTCCGCCTTGACATACACAAGGCTCTCCAAAGGAATCCGCAGAAGGCTGGCCGTAGTCTCTATGACAAGATATTTCCCCATCAACATCAGATGTTTCGCCCACGAATGTACAGATTATTTCCAAATAATCACCAACTCCCTCCCGACAAATGTACGAAATCAAAGAATACCGTACGAAACGCTCGCCGCAATTTCTAATGAATATGCTTGCTTGAATATGTCCGCTAACCCTCAGGTTACTCGTAATGATGCGTTTGATGAATGCATTCCCACATACAGTCCGTATACAGACCGCCCTTCCTGTGTGCCAACTGTCATCGCAAGATAATTTCGTACCGGACCTCTTGGTGTACCAAACGCCACCCTAATGAGGTTTGGTACACCAGCGCGTTCTTTGGTGTACCAAGTCCGATCACCTCGGAGGCCTTCCATCCGTTAATGCTTGATTGGCAGTTCTCTGCTGGAGGGTTCAATGGTGATTGTGCCGCACCTTCGCGGACTGTGAGCGTTTCTTTGTGTCGTTACAATCGAAATCATCCGGAGAGCACTACACGTTAGGGCTGCGTTACCGCAACGTAGCCTGGAGCAATCATATCTGGAACACAAATGTGTCTGCACTTGAATTTATCGTTTTTCAATAATTGCTCAAATACGGCTTTGACCTTTTGATTACGGATGATAAGAAAGATTTTGTTCTTTCTAAACATACTGCAATTATGGCCAACGTCTTTGATCATAATAAAACATCTGACCAACAAGCGATGATCCGCTTCTCTCCAATCATCAGGGCGAGTACATCTTGATTCGAAATATCGTCTAGATGTGTCAGCATTAGAAATGTAGGTAATTATCTCACTATTGGCTAGTTGTATATCTATAGAAAGATTATCATAGACACATCCCCCATACCATATCTGACCATTCTGATTAAATAGGCGGTTTTCTGGGTCAAGAATAAATACGTTGTAACGAAAAATGCTCATAATTCAATCTTAATTGGTTTTGTTTAGTAGAAGACATTTCTGACAATTACCTTCATCAATAAGTCCGTTCCACGCCATCTTGGCAGAAACGTTACAAAGATAGTGATGTTATCGGACTTTCGACACTTTTCTGAGGATAGTTTTCAGGCAAGGTCTTCATCTTCTCTAAAATGTGACGTGATGCGCATTGCTCTGTGAATGAGTGGTATAATGTGTTGTCTTTGGCTTGATTCCGCTATAGGAATATGCCTGATTGGTTGATAGCTAATTGCTTGGCTGCCACTGGCTGATATTCAAAGAGTGGTGTGTAATGTTTTTATATTCAGGGAAATAAGCGAACTTCTTTGGGAGGGTTCAACTAAAGGCATAGTTCTTATGTATTCATTGATAATTAGTTGGCATTTACTGGATGGTGATGCGGTCTGGGGAGATGCTTCTTTTCCCGTATTCCAAAAAGCGATGGACTACTCTTTCGAGCTTATAGACACCGTTCAGCGAAGGAAGCAAGGAACGCGTCGATGTATCTCCAGTGTAATAGCACCCATCCAGATACTTTGTGTTTACTTTACCAAGCGCATTCTCTCCGGGAGCCAACTCGCACATGACTTCCATGCTTTCGCGGCCGGTAAAGGTCACCTTCGGCTCATAAGGGATGTCCGGAATCGTGGCAAAGGCATCATCCATATCATCTGATGCCGCCACATTATCTTCAGTCTTCTCAACACCCCATTCCGGAGACCGTTCAACCCTTAGCACACTGCTCTTGTCGTTCCTATTGCCACAACTAGCAATCAGAAGCAAAACCAGCCCCAATATTGTACTGTAATATAAGTGATTCCTTTCCATATTACGACATGACTTTCTTCTCGCCAGAAGCCCCAGTTCCAAGTTGCGGGGAGAGCGAGAGCCCCTCTTTCCGCTTCGCGCACATCTCATTGTAGATCTTGCTCATGTGAGCATAAGACTCTTCAATGATGCTGATATATCTGGTAAGGCAATCCTTGAAGTGCCCGTACTTATCCTCGATAGCGGAAAGCTGAAAAACGATACCGTCCTCATCTTCTCCGCAGAACAGAACCTTACACATAATGAGCTCGTCAGACACCTGATGCGCAGCTTTGTGCATCAGATCCATATCCCAGTCATTGTGATCAAGACTGTAATGCCTCATCAGCACCATCACCGGAAACCGGCCCGAGTCGATGGCATATTGCTCGCCCCGCACCGTGAATATGATCCAACGATTGTCTGCATCGGGGACATATCCGTTGTAACGGATAGCCTCCATGGCAGTTTCCTTGTCCAATTGATGGGAATCGACATCATCGACGGCAACGGGAGCCTGCATATTCTCATGCTGCCCATCAAGCCACCTGTTGTCTCTTTCTTGCTGCTTATAATCCCGGCTCTTTACCACATACATGGCCAGCAGCACGGCTGCCACGATGGAAATAATTGCAATCTCCATAATCAATCAACAACTTTGCAGGTTGTACCATAAACTGTTTCTGCCCGGACGGCATCCAGAATCTTGTTGAAGATTCTAGGGAACGGACGGGCCGCTCTCTCTGCCATCGAACGAGGGATTTCTTTGTAGAACGCCTCCGCAATACCGCCAGCGATGCAGGCAAGCGTATCACTGTCTCCGCCGAGAGAAACGGCTTTGCGCATGGCGTCCTCGAAATCCGTGGAATCAAGGAAGCAGATGATTGCCTGCGGGACGGTTCCCTGGCAACTGGATTCCCACTGGTAGATGGGATGCCAATACTCATAAGTCTTGTGAAGGTCGTAGCCGTAAGTCTTCTCGATATAATCTCGGATTTCCTCCTTGGCATTCCCTTTTCTGGCCATCCAGATTGCTGCAGCCGTTGCCTGGGCGCCATTGATTCCCTCAGGATGGTTGTGCGTGATGGCCGCCGAAATCGCGGCGACACGCTCAGTCTCTTTCAGAGTGTCAAAGAACCAGCCCACAGCGCTTACTCGCATCGCGGAACCATTGCCATATGAGCCATAAGGATGGCGTCCCGTCTTTGACTCATAGGGCGCTGCACCATACTTGTCATCGTATGCATAAAGGTCTCGAGGGAAGAAAAGCCAGCGGTAGAATCCGGCGCCGTATCCGCCCATAGGGCAAGGACATTTCTCACCAAACATCACCATGATGTCCTCCAGCCCCTGGTAACTGTGTTCCTTGTCCTTTAGCAGCCAGTAAGCCACAGCCATTGTCATAATGCTGTCATCCGTGTAGGCGCTATTGCCCAGGAATAGCGTAAAGCTATAGTCTTTCGTGTTATGGAACTCATAGGCAGAACCTATGGTGTCCCCAATGATTGCTCCTAACATAGTTTTCGAATTATCCGTAAAGTTAATTAAAAACGGCTGGCCTGCCAACCACCTTTCACGCCAAATAGGAGGCAGGCCGTAGTTGCCGTTGTCAGTGTTTGATGATGAGCTTATTGTTTTGGTTGTCAATCGTGATAGCTCCAAAACGCTCCATAGCACTTTGTCCCAGAAGCAGCGGTGCCCTCTGGCTCTTAACTACCGAAGCGTCCACATTGTGGAGAACTGCGTCGCCAATCTTCACCTCACGGAGCGTGATTGTGGTTCCTTCGCTGATCTGTCCGTTGGCAATCTGGTAGTATGTCTTGCCCTTGATGTCCTTCTCGGAGAGGTATCCGTTCTTGAACATGAAGTCGGCTTCCACGGAAGAGATAGTGACATCGGATGCGCCGGTGTCAAAAACCATCTGGAGCGCAAGGCCGTTGATGTCGCATGGGATCTCGAAAGTGCCGCCCGGATTCCGCTTGACCGCAATCTCGGTTACTGTCTCCTCCTTCTCCGGCATCGACAGTTCGAACTGTTTCAGGTATTCGGTGTGCTTGGCCTCATATTCCTCCATCAGGGCCTTGAACTCCGGCAGGTCGCGCACGGCATCCAAATCGTCATCCAAGCGGATGTGCGAGAAACTGCGATAACCTTTCTCAAAGGACTTGCGGAGAGCATCGATGGACTCCTCCAGACGCCCCATACGGGAATAAAGGCACACCTGGTCATAATAATTTCCGTAGTTTCCTGGATCCTCCTCGATAATTTTGTTCATCCATTCCTCTGCTTCATTATCACGACCAAGGAAATACAAGGCATACTGACGGCAGCTGCCATTGTCAGCAATCGTATCCTTCTGGACCACCATCTCAAAATCCGCATCTGCCTCGGTCTTCTTGCCCTCCAAAAGGAGAAGTTCGCCACGCATCAGATACAGGTATGGATAGTCCTGAGTCATCTCAAGGCCCATATTGTAGTCCTCCATGGACTTCTTTCGCTCGCCTTGCATCTCATAGGTCAAACCGCGTCTATAGTAGCAATAGCCCTCTTTCGGAGCATCCTCTACAGCAGCGTTGAAGTCAGCAATAGCCAAATCCAAATCACCGTTAAGCCTGTAGTAATCGCCACGGCGGACATACAGTTGCCAATCAGGGTCTTTCTCCATAGCCTTGGATATATCGGCGATGGCGGGCTCATTCAGCCCCAGTTCGCTGTAGCAATCAGATCTGTATACATTGATCTCGTCGTAGTGGCCGAATTCTGCCTCAAATTCATCACAGGTCCTCACAGCCTCGGCATACTGATGAGAGGTCTCATAGAACTGGCAGAGGAATGCCATCCACTGGAACCGGTTTTCAGTTTTCTTGATGCGAGTCTTGATGCTTGCCTCAGCATAGTTGAGGCGCTTAAGCATAACCTTATCAATGGCTTCTGAATACTGCTCACGCTCAATCATATTCCGGGCAAGTCCGGCCATAGCAGCCTGGTCCGCTTCGTCCAGCGCCAGCATCTTCCTGTAGATAGCATCCGCTCCGGCATAGTCTCCAAGGTCGTAGAGCGACTGGGCATAGTCAAATGATATGCTCTGCAGGTTCTCCTTATCGTCCTTCCGGGCCAATTCGCATGCCGTCTTGAAAGAGGCGGCAGCATTAACCTTGTCACCCATGTCCTCGTATATGTACGCTTTCCACCAATGCAGAGTGGAATTCCGTACTTCGGTCTTCTTGGGCTTGTTCACCTTAAGGGCATGGTTGATGTCCTGCGGTGCCTGGCCGAACTCATTCTTCCGGCGAAGCAGCCGGACGCGCAGAAGAGGCGCCTCTACATTGTCCGGAGTCTCCCGGAGCTGCTTGTTTACAAGTTCGAGGCCTTTTGCCTCATCGTTCTCCTCCTGAAGGACCTCGTAGGCCTTCTTGAGGTTGTAATCGTTGTCAGTTTTGTTCTTCTGGGCGTAGACATTGACGCTCAGAACGGTCAGCAGGGTAACAGTAAGAAGGGTAACAATTTTTTTCATATGCGTGAAAGGGTTATCAAATGTATAATTCTATCCAAAGATTGCCATAAAGAGCTCTAAGATTACGAAGATGCCAAGTCCCCAGAGAAAAAGTTTCAACAGTATATGACCACATCCGATTGCGCCATAAACGGCACCTGTGGCTGCTCCTTCTTTCCGGGAACCGTCTTCGCTCCCGATGAATCCGATTATTCCGCCTATTGCGGCGACAACCAAAATGATAATTAACCAAGTAGGCATTGCATGAAAGATTTAAATGAGTAAATTCTACGCAAAGAAAGTAAATATTTTTCTAACAACCAAACTTTTTGAGTAAATTTTACACAATTAGAATTTATACTATATTTGCAGAAAAATGTAACTTTGTTATGCCTTTCGAAAAGAATAATTACCTTTGCGTAATTGAAACACAAATAATGGCAAAGAAAGGTCAGTACACTTATGAATATCCGCATCCGGCAGTGACTGCGGACAGTGTCGTATTTGGATATGACGGTAAGGAGTTAAAGGTACTCCTCATCAAGCGCGGTGCCGAGAAAGAAGCCAGTACAACCGCATATGTAGGCGAATGGGCTCTTCCTGGCGGTTTCCTGGACGTTGAGAAAGATAAAACTGTTGCCCACACTGCTGCCAGGGAACTGAAAGAAGAAACCGGTCTTAAGCTCTCGGTCAAAGAGTTCAAGGAAGTCGGCACTTTCAGCGACATCAAGAGAGATCCTCGCGAACGTGTCATCACGGTGGCGCATTACGCACTAGTAAAGTTGGCCGAGGTTCAGGCTGATACGGATGCGGACAAGACCGAGTGGTTTGTCCTGTCGGATGTTCCGTCACTCGCTTTTGATCACGACAAGATACTGCGCGATGCATTCTATCGCCTGAAGCAGGACATTCATTTTCAGCCCGTTGGCTTTGAACTCCTTCCTGAGGTTTTCACGCTGCCTCAGCTGCAAAACCTATACGAGTCAATCCTTGAAGTGAAGTTTGACCGCCGGAACTTTGCCAACAAAATGAAGCACTTTGGGATGCTTTCTGAAATAAAGGATGATACGCCCCGTCACGGGACACGTACCCCCATCAAATACCGCTTCGATAAGGAAAACTACGAACGCTTGAAGGCAAAGGGTTTCCAACTTGAATTTTAAGATGCAAAAAGGGACCACATACGATGTCTTTATCAGTTACCGCCGCCAGGGCGGTGCCGTTAAAGCTGAACTCACAAAAGACGAGCTGGCCAAGCGCGGCTTTCGTGACTCCCGTATGTTCCTTGACACCAGAAGCCTCACTTCCGGAAATTACCTCAAAACCATTCTTGATGCGATAGAGGGCTCCCGTAATATAGTCGTTATCGTCACCAAAGACTGTTTCAAGAACCTGCCGACGGATAGTCGGCCACCGATTCCGGCGGAATATCCAGTAGCGAAAAATGCTGCACATCTACTTGCCGAAAACGCTTGTGTTTTTTGGCGTTTGCTTGAAGTCTTGAGCGCTCGCCAGAGACCTCGACTCATCCGAAGAAATGGGGAAGAGTATCATGTTAGGTGTCGATGGTGTCGCGGACGTCCCGGGAAATCATTTGCCGTAAAAGATGGAAAGAAACAGATTTCTTGCAGGTAGAATCCCCTCGAGCGAGAAACAGGACAAAACTACCAGGATTCTTATGTAGTGCACACGTAAAAGCTTCTTGAATGGAAGTTCTTACTTCATTTTTTGATTTCTCGAATCATAGCAAACTTATAATTCGATATCCCTGAACCTTTGCTGCAGGAGTTTGATTCTCTCCATCAGAGCATCGAAAGCCATGGCCTCGCCATAGATGTAGCCATTGGCCATGTTGTCATTGTAATCACGCCTGTATGCATCCAGCGTTTCGCCTTCAGGCACGAACTTGATGGCAGCAGGGTAGTCCAGATCATAGTTGACATAGCCAAGGTGATAGAACTTGCGGCGGTGTTCCACAATGGCCTGGTATAGGGCAGTGTCTTCCAGAGCGGCTTTGCCATAGTCTGTGTCCATCAGTTTTTCAAGGTCGTAAAGATGGCGGCTCATACGTCTGGAGCGAGGTTTATCTTTTTGGAATTCCTCGTTCAGCAAGAAGGCCTTTTCAAGAAAAGTCCTGGAAGGCGTAACTGTGCGAATGTCCACAGATAAGGCCTCATCAAGTTCCGGAAACTGGTTGTGTATGAGCGTAGTTATCGGTTCTGCATCAAACGGCTCTGACATCGACAGGCAACTGATCTCGATCTTCACTCGCGGCAGGATATCGCCGTCATACGCGGGGAAGACGCAGTCATAGTTGACAAGGATGACAGTGGGATCACTATCGGCATCAATTGGCTTAGGATCTTCTGCCGCAGGCTGTGTGGTCTGATTCTCGACAGCAAACCCAAAAATACCCATCTCCGAAAGACGCTCATCCAGTTCTTTTGACAGCGTGCCATGGATATACTTGCGAGAAGCTTTGCGAAGATTCTTGAGATGCGTGTTATTTTCAACGGCAGCACATGATAGGTTCCTCACTTCAAGGAAGAATTGCCGGCCAAGAGACAGGTCTATGTCTTCACTGAAACGCTCAATGATTGGCCATCCCTTGCTGATGGAGGTTCCGCCCTTGAAAAGCAGATAGCCGTTGCACGATGTCATGAACAGCGCTTTAAGGACAGCTGTTACCCACCAATCCTTTTCAACTGCACGGTCTTCAATATTCTTGCTTGCCGCAGCGGTCTGAACGGCCGCAATGCGTTCAGACATATCGAGGTTTTGCCAAAGAGTCATTGTTTGCTGTTTTTAAGCGTTCTTACGAATATTTTACGAATCCACGAAGGCATTACAGCCCGGTCCTGTTCTATTGTATCAGGCTCCGGATGACGGAGGATGATGTCTTGAATGTGGATAAAGTCCTCTTCCGAGAAGTTCTCTTCTCCGATTGATTTCAGAGCCTGAACAATCAGGCTCGTGTAACGTCCTTTGATTGCGAAATTCTTTGGAACGGCACGGCGGAATGTGATGGTTCGGTTCCCCAGTTTGATTATTCTTGCGGATCCGGAGGTGAGGAACACTGCATTCATGGGTACTTGAGTGGAAAGCCCAAGGATATTCTGGGCAGTGGCCCCAGTAGGAATCACCTGCGCATTGTCACGGCGTGCAATGGCCTCCGCTATATCTTCAATAGGGGGATAGACCAGGCCGAAACGGGTTTCCTCCGTTTTGAGATATACGCCTCTGGAAAGATGATGTATGATACCATCCTTAGCCAAGTCCGATAGGATTTGGCCCACGTATTCATCATCGAACTCCGGGAAGCTGTTATTGAAGAACAGAGTCCCATTCTGAGCGGCCTGAATCCGCAATTTGATGATGTTTATAATCTTGTTTTCCTTTGCCATAAGAGGACTTTTACTCGGTATTTTTTGCAAAAATACCGATAGTTTCTCAAATGAGCAAATAGTATTGCAATCTTTGAGAATCTATCTGTTGGCAATCAGGCACCTGACGGATGTAGCTGTGCCTGTGAACATCCTGCGACCCAAGCACCCATGTGTCATCGAGGGACATTTCCAATGTGTAATAGTTAATCCGCCCCGATGCCAACAAGTCAATGACAGCATATTTAGCAAGTGGAGCGCGTTTCGGATAGGGGAATGTCAGGCATGTTCGCCCTTTCTCCTCTGAGATCTTCTTTATTTCAGCCTTGATCTCCTCAAACGAGAAATCAGCCTTAGTCATCCCCTGTTCCTTCAGACATTTTTCCCACCACGGTACGTCCGCCAATGCCTGACAAGGCAAGTTCCCCTTCACCACGGCATCAATCAGCGAGGGAATCCACCTGAACTGAAGCGTATAAAGATCCATCTCGAAGTTGGCTGATCCATTTTCGGCCGTTCCTTATGTCAAAGAAATCCAAAATAATTTTACTAACTTTGCGGTAGCTGAGCCCTTGAGTCTTGAGGTCGGCGGCCTTTGTGGCCAGGAACCATCTTCTGTCTCTTTCGTTCAGCGTGGACATATACGCCAAATCGCTTGGCGAAAGGACTTCTGGAGGAGTTTTCGTTATCATTTTAAGAGCATTGCAATTACCCTTAAATTTACGAAAATTTCTCCAGTTTTCCTATACTATATCATTGATAATCAATGGTTTAATCTAAATTATTGTCACTTTTTCGGAGGCTGTTATCAGGGCGGCTTTTCAACCGTTCTCAACAGTATGTCATAGCCGCATAAGAGAGCCCCCAAAATGAAGCAGGTTATTTTTTAACATTTACTTATCTTAAGAAAAACAGAAGAAATTTCAGATTTGTTCCAGATTTTATTTGTAATTTCGTCGAGTCGTGAGAAACGGAAACGATGATGAACCGTAAGGGGTTGCATTGACGGCTACGAGGGTAAGCTCGTGTTTTTCAGAGTATTGGCAATTATTGAAGAGACCTGCAGCCCTCAGGACATTGACATGGAACTATGAAGATACTGGTAATAGAAGACGAGCGCTCTTTGCAGGAATTGATTGCGAGAGCATTGCTGAAGGAGCATTATGTCGTGGAAGTGGCTTCGACATACGGTGAGGCGTGGGAAAAACTGTCGTTGTTCTCATATGACTGCATCCTGCTGGACATCATGCTTCCGGACGGAAACGGGCTCGACCTGCTTAAGGCCTTCAGGGAAGAAGGAAAAGCATTGACAGTAATCATACTTTCCGCCCGCAACTCATTGGAAGACAAGATTATCGGACTGGAAGAGGGCGCGGACGACTACCTCCCGAAGCCATTCCACACGGCAGAACTTCTGGCCAGAATCAAGAGCGTGACCAGAAGGAGCAACGGAAGCGGACGCAACGGAATAGTCTATGGCAATGTCAAACTCAACCCGGACAGCCGCACAGTGGAAGTCGGCGGAAAAGCATTGACATTAGTGAAGAAAGAATACGACATACTTCACTATTTCCTGCTCAGGCCGGGGCACATGGTAGATAAATCAGTATTAGCAGAAGCCGTGTGGGGCGACGACATATATCTGGCGGACAATTTCGACTTCATCTATTCGCAGGTCAAGAATCTGCGCAAAAAACTGGAAGAAGCCGGCGCCGATATAGAAATCAAGTCAGTTTACGGATTCGGATACAAACTCGTCACTAAGGAATAAGGGACAGACTCGTCTATAAACGACACAATCTCAATTAGAACACGTGAGGCAAAAACCCGTCACCAAAGAATGAAACTGATCCACAATATCGCTGTACGCCTGTCTATGGCATTGCTCCCGGTCATCGCGCTCTGGGCGATGGTCTTTTACTTCGTCATCGTGGATGAGATCAATGACGAGGCCGACGACCTGCTTGAAAGTTACGCTGAACAGCTGATGGTCAAGAAGTTGTCCGGGAAGAAGCTGCCGGTTGCCAACATCATGACAGACGGGCATTACAGCATTTCCGAAGTTGCGGAGAGTTATGCAAATTCACATACCGGGATGGAGTACTACGATGCAGACTTCTACATTCAGGAGACAGACGAACAAGAACCTGCACGATTTCTCAAGACGATATTCAGAGACCGTGAAGGAAGATGTTTTGAACTCATTGTCGCTACACCCACAATCGAAAAAGATGACCTGATAAAGACCATCCTCTGGTGGATACTCGCATTGTATCTCATTCTGTTGCTGACAGTTATCGTGACCACTCTCGTCGTGTTCCAGAAAAGCATGCGGCCGCTATACATGATTCTCGACTGGCTCAATGCCTACACACCCGGAAAGTCACACGGCAGATTGTCAATAAACTCGGACATCCGGGAATTCCGTCAGCTGGAGAAAGCCGCCACAGATGCGACTGACCGCTCCGACAGAGCCTTCGAAAAGCAGAAACAGTTCATAGGCAATGCTTCACACGAGCTTCAGACACCGCTTGCCGTGCTTGGAGGAAGGATCGACTGGATGCTGGATAATGACACATTGGGAGAAGAAAGCGTCGGCGAACTCGTGCAGATGAAACGCGAACTCGGACATATCGTGCGACTCAACAAGACACTTCTCCTGCTCACGAAAATCGACAACGGACAGTTCCCTGACGTGACTGACATAGACCTTTCAGCCATGGTGCTGTCCCAGAAAGAACTGTATGGGGAAATCTTCAGCAGCAAGCAGATAACCTGTTCAGCACAAATACCGGACTCCCCTGTCACGATAAAGATGAACGAGACGCTCGCCACGATTTTAGTGACCAACATCATCAAAAACGCATTTGTGCACAGCCCTGAGGACGGCAAGGTCACATTGACATTGACAGAAAACGAACTCGTGGTCGAGAACAGCGGGGACTCGCCTCTGGACAGCAGCCGGATTTTTGAGAGATTCTACCAGGGCTCGAAAAAAGAGGGCTCTACCGGACTGGGGCTGGCACTTGCCAAAACCATTGCAGACAGATGCGGAATGCTACTCACCTATTCTTATGTGGACGGAATGCACCGTTTCAGCGTAAAATTCTGAAAAAAGTTCAGAATTTCCGTGCCGATTACAGATTCACTCCAGAATTGTACTATAATTTCGCAATACAAAGAAGGACAATGTTATGTTTAAGAAGATCATTTTAGTAATCATTTCGCTCGCGGCAGCAGGAACATTGGGCTATTTCCTGTCAAACCTCGTGCACGACAAGGCGGCAAGCCCGGAATCACTTCCGGAAAACGTATTGAGCTTCATCACCGAGCACTTTCAAGATGAAAAAATAGCATTTGCCAAAGAAGACAGAGACTTGCTGAAAATTTCCTACGAAATCGTGCTCACGGACGGGACCAAACTGGAATTCCGTCGCAACGGAGAATGGAAGGAAATCAACCGTCACCGCAACAGCATCCCCGACGGCATAATTCCGCAGGCAGCAGCCGACAAGGTCAATGAACTGTATCCCGACTCGTTCATCACCAAGGCCGAGTATGACGACGGAGAACTTGAGCTGAAACTGGACAATGGCTTCGAACTGAAATTCGACAAGAACTTCAATCTTGCAGGACTCGACCGATAGCCCGGATAATCAGAGATAAAAAAAATACAAATCAATAAATTATAGTACAATGAAAAATTTATTTATTATAGTAATGTGCATCTGCCTGATGACACTTGTAGGCTGCAATAAAGCTTCGGCTGACAGCCAGATAAACGAAAAAGCGAAAGCAGAATTGGCAGAACGCTATCCGGATGCAGTCAATGTAAAATGGACATCCAAGAACGGCTACGACGTGGCGAAATTCAACAGAGTCGCTACACGTTCAGCCAACGCAGGATATGACTTCTCCGTATGGTTCAACCGCTCAGGACAGTGGTGCATGACCGAAAGCGAGATTTCGTACAATGAACTTCCGGAAGCCGTAAAGACAGCTTTCCAGGCAAGTGAATATGCTGACTGGAAAGTGGATGACATCGACAAGCTCGAGAGAAACGGCATGGAGACCTTCTATGTCATCGAGGTCGAGACACGTTCCGGCAATATCGAAAAGGAAGCGGACCTGTATTATTCTGAAGAAGGAGCCCTCATCAAGACAGTGGTGGACATCGATTCAGACTACGACTACGAGGACTATCTCCCGACAGACATCCAGTCCGAACTCGAGAAATTCATCGGACAGAAATACCCTGGAGCAGCAATCATAGATACAGAATATGATGACGGCGAAATCGAAGTCGAGATTGTACACGAAAGACGCGGCAAGGATGTGTATTTCAGCAAGGACCACAACTGGCTCCGCACAGAGTGGGATGTACGTAAAAACGAACTTCCGGCAGCCGTTCTGACCCAGATCAGCACATCTTATCCATCTTGGAAAATCGATGACGCCGAATACGTGGAGACCCCATCAGGAGACTGGTTCAAGATAGAACTTGAAAAAGGGGACTCGGAAGTCAAAATCAAAATTACAGCTGCCGGAGTTATTTTATAAGCGAAGGCTATTCAAATGCCCAATGCCCGATGTCAGTGCGGTGGAAGAGGTTATCGCAATCCACCTTGGACACAGCCTCAAGAGCCTTGCCATGAGCTGACTTGAGATCAGGGGCAGAAGCAAGAACCATCAGTACACGGCCGCCATTTGTCACCAACGAATGGCCGGCCTTGTCGTATGACTCGTGGCCTTCTCCCAGTTTCTTGAGCGTGGTACCCATATGATAAACCTTGACGGAAGGGTCACTCAGCACCGCATCCAGTCCCTTGATTTCCACGCCTTTCTTACATGAGCCTAATTAACACCAGCTTTATGGAGCCAAAGAAGCAACGCGCCTTCCGTTGGATTTCCGATTGCCTTAATCTTTGAAGGATCTGCAAAATCAAGGTTTGCAGTTGTATTGGCAGCAATGCATTCTTTGATAAGACTTGACGTATTCTCTTCCAAGAGAGCTTGATCCGAAAGACCAGCAAAAGCAGTTTCATAAACCTGCATCTGATTCTTGGTAAGAGTTCCTGTCTTATCCGTGCAGATAACAGACGTTGCACCTCCCGTATCCGTCCCTGCCGACAAGAGGCTTGACGGAATGCTCGATGCATGCGATCTCGTACTTGCATTTACCAAGACCTCTTCCCATCAGGAAGCAGTCCACATCCTCGCGGGGAAAATCCTCGTCGTTGAAATTAATGTACATATACGACCCGTTGCCGAGGAATCCGTATTCACCGGAAGCCGTCACCAGAACAGGACTCCCGGAAAGCTCCAATCTCATATCCTTGAAAGGAGAGTTTGCGTCCTAGACCGCATCCGAGAAGTTCATCCGTGGGCGAACCTTGTAGAGTTCCTTGTTCACGTTGGAAAGCTCGCCGCAAATCGTGGAAACCGCCATTGACTCGCCCGTGAACCCTGTCTCCGTGTCCATCCACCAGAACGAGAGGAGATACTTCTGACCGGGGACCGGAGCAAAGCCGATCCTGTCAATGTAGGCCTCCGTGATGTCCGCATCTCCCCAGTCCGAGTAGAATGCAGGTAAAAGCAATCCCGACGTTAAGAGGTTCAGCAGCTGAACGCTTCGTCAAGATGT
>SAMEA104315420__coassemble_347_pt1 | contig 33559 bp, 26 predicted proteins | sample SAMEA104315420__metabat2_high_PE_035 | metagenome-assembled genome bin SAMEA104315420 (sample SAMEA104315420) | gut metagenome | biome: Monkey gut; feature: monkey-associated habitat; material: faeces | place: China | collected 2013 | reverse complement strand
TTTATATAGCGGAACCGGTCACCCGGCTTCCATTGTTTAACTTTTTAGTACGGTAAATTTTTACCGAAGTATTGTTATGATAAATCCGTCCACAAATTGATAATTATTCCGAAATTTATTAATTTTGCATCGCAAAACACGGAGGATTGTCCGAGTGGTTTATGGTGCTTGTCTCGAAAACAAGTCGGCTGAAAGGCCCCACAGGTTCGAATCCTGTATCCTCCGCTTTCACTGATTAATAACAAGTTATGTCTATCAAGAAATTGTCCGATGCCGCCGCGATGATGGTTGTCGCGGCTATGGTTGATTGCTCACCGAACGACACGACTGTTAATATCGCCTTGAACAAGGCTGCATACGCTTCGTCTTCTTATGATTATAACCTTACGGCACAGCTGGTCACGGATGGGGGTGTGGCGGCTTCAGAGCCGGCTTGGCTGAAAGTCTGCACGGCTGAGGGGGAACTGCCACGGCGCGAGAAGGAATGGACGCTGGACGCGGGACCATATTCAAGCAACAGGCTGGAAGGTGCGTCTGATTTCATTGAATATGAATGGAGTGCCCAGAAGTTTTCAGCTGCCTGCGTGCGTGTCCGGGGATATGTGGTTTATGAGGAACCTGCGAAAGGGTGGTCGATTTCTTGTCTTGCTGGGGACTCGAAGGTTGGAATGAGACAGGTCGGATTCATCGGAAATTCCGGACTGCCGGGAAACAAGCGTTATCCGGAGGTCATCACTGACCCGAACAAGCAGACTGAGACTATCACATGCCCTGTCCGTGAGTTGGATTTGGAAATACCTTTGAATGACGCTGTTGATTTCAATCATTTCAAGATTGAGTTCAATATGGAAGGGGCTCTTTTTTGGGTGGTATATGCTGTGGATTTCTCAACGGAACCATCATTCGGGAAGAGTTCTGACACCGGGCCTTATGATTCAAAAGAGTCCCGTGGTTTCAATGTTCTGCCATCCGAAGTCTACTCAAGCGCGTGGATGAGTGCTGACGACAAACCGCAGTGGGTCTATGTTGATCTAGGTTCTAAAAAGAGATTCAATGAATTACGCCTTCATTGGATCCATAAGGCTAAAAATGGTAGTGTTGAGATCTCGGACGACGCGGAGAACTGGAAAAAGGTCGCAGATCTTCCACAGACAGATTCGCTGACATATTCATTCAAAGCGGTAGGTAACGCCCGTTATGTCCGTCTTTCGATGGAAGGCGCTGATGAGAGCGGCCATTTCGCATTGGGCGAGATGGAAGTCTTTGGACCTCAGGCGAAAGAAGATACCAAACCTGAATGGCGACTTCAACGTGCTTCCGCTGTCGCCGGGAGCGGAGAGGCTGTCTCCACCAATGAATATGACGATTCGTCCTGGCTGCCTGCTGTCGTGCCGGGAACAGTTCTTTACAGCTATATAGCCGCCGGGGCAGTTCCGGATCCGGGAATCGCTGACAATAACCTTCAGATTTCGGAGTCGTATTTCAATTCTGATTTCTGGTACAGATGGACACCAAGTTCTGTCGCTGGGCTTGTCGAAGCGACAAAGCGTCAGGAAGGCGAGCGGCTTTTCCTATCCTTTGACGGAATCAATTGGAAAGCCGAAGTTTATCTAAACGGGAGTTATGTCGGAAACATTGCGGGAGCGTTCAAGCGCGCAAGTTTCGACATCACGGATCTGATTCAAAACGAGAACAATGTCATAGCCGTGCACATCATAAAGCCAGCCCACTTTGCCGCTGTCAAGGAAAAGAACGCAGAGAGTCCTGACTTCAATGGAGGTCAGCTTGGTGCTGATAACCCGACGTTCCACGCCACGGTAGGCTGGGATTGGATGCCGACAGTCAGAGGCCGTGATATGGGAATCTGGAACGATGTCCGGATAGAAAAAGTTGAGGCTGTAAGATTAAGCGATCCGCTTGTCCAAAGCAAAGTGACAGACGGCCTTGCCTCGATGACATTCTCTGTGAAAGTCGAGGACATCTCTTCCAAGGACATCAGCGGAATCTTGCGCGGTTCTGTCGGAAATATTGAATTCGCAAAGCCTGTCTCATTGAAGGCAGGGGAGAGCGGCGCGGTCATATTCACACCGGAGGAATATTCACAACTGAAAGATCAGAAGATCGACCTTTGGTGGCCGAATGGCTATGGTGAGCCGACGCTTCACGAAGCCTCGTTCTCCTTCACACCTGACGGTGCGGCCGAGGCGATGACCTCAATCAAATGGCAGGCGGGCATCAGGGAATTCACATACAGCGATGTGATGAGCGACCTGAAAATGTTCATCAACGGCCGCCGCTTCTTCCCAAAAGGCGGCAACTGGGGCTTCAGTGAATATAATCTCCGCTACCGTGCTGAGGAATATGACACCGCGGCGCGTATGCACAGGGATATGAACCTGAATATGATCCGTAACTGGGTTGGCCAGACAGGCGATGAGGAGTTCTACGATGCCTGCGACAAGTATGGAATCGTGGTTTGGCAGGACTTTTGGCTTGCGAATCCGGCTGACGGTCCTGATCCGGATGACAATGAGATGTTCCTTGACAATGCCAGGGATTATGTCAGCCTTATCCGCAAGCATCCAAGCATCGGACTATACTGCGGACGTAACGAGGGCTATCCTCCGGCTGTTTTGAACGCTGGCCTGATTGAGACCGTCAACACCCTGCATTCCGACATCGTCTATATTCCAAGTTCGGCTGATGATGGAGTAAGCGGCCACGGCCCGTACCGTGCGGTCGAGCCTTCGTTCTACTTCGAGAACCCGACCTCCAAGTTTCACAGCGAGAGGGGAATGCCTGCGATTATGGAATATGAGAGCCTGTCTCGGATGCTTACTGCAGACCATCTTTGGCCAACGAACGATGTCTGGGGACAGCACGATTTCACCCGCACCGGCGCTCAGGGTGACACCGCATTTGTCGGAATGGTCAGAAGGCGTTTCGGTGAGCAGGCTATGGAATCCGCCGAGACTTTCGCGAAATATGCCCAGTGGGTCAACTATGACGGCTACCGTGCGATGTACGAGGCCAACAATGTTGGACACAAGGGACTTCTGATCTGGATGTCTCACAGCGCCTGGCCAAGCCTTGCCTGGCAGACCTACGACTATTGGTTCCGTCCTACAGCCGCCTGTGCCGCCGTGAAGAAAGCCTGTGAGCCTCTGCACATTCAGATGAATCCGGCCACATGTCAGATTGAGGTGGTTAACGCCAGCTGTGGTGATCAGAAAAACCTTACCGCCAGCGTTTCCGTAGTCAATCCGAACGGTGAGGAAGTATATTCAAAAACAGCTCAAGTAAGTCCCGCGGAAGACACGACGACTCAGGTTATTGATATCGCTGACGTACCGGACGGCCTCTGCATCGTGACCCTCAAACTGACCTCCGCTGACGGGAAAGTCCTTTCGCAGAACCAATATTTCCGTAATTTCCGCTCAGGCAAAGACACCGGCAACTATCAATCTCTTGTAGGAACCAAGTGGCTGGACAACACCCTGCTCAGTTTTGATTGACAACCGGTATTTTCGTTTTTTTCATACCGCACTGAGCGGAAAATGTTGCTTCACGCAACCGAACTATTTAGATTTGCATAGTCCGCTTGGTGGCCTGATGCGAAGTTGTCAATGTAACTTCAGTCTCCAACCTTGACGTCAGCCATAACAAAGTAGTGGTCGCTCGGCAGGATGCCATTGACCCCTTCTGTGATCATGCGGCAGTGAACCGGCTTGACCTTGCCGTGCAGGTAGATGAAATCGATGCGGGTGTTCTTCTTGGTGTACTTCTCGCCTTTGAACCCGTGAAAGGAGAAACGGTCCGGGAATCCCATCCATTCGTAGGCGTCTTTCCATCCTGCCACGTGCAGCGTCTGGGCCGCGCCGTCAGAGATGCTTGAATTGAAATCTCCACAGATGATCTGCGGAAAATCATCAGCATATTGCCCGGCTTCCTCGGCAAGCATCCTGGCCTGTTCCCGTCTTGCATTGTCTGACTTGTGGTCAAGGTGGGTGTCGATTATACGGAACTCCTCACCGGTTTTCTTGTCACGGAGTCTTAGGTAGTTACAATGCCTTGCACGAGTTGTTCCCCATGAGACAGTACCTCCGATGAGAGGTTCTTCAGACAGCCAGTAACAACCTGCGCCGAGCATCTCGTACTTGGATGTCAAGAAGAAGATCACGTTCTTTCCAATGAAATGGTAGCCCTCCGTAAACGGGTCCATTTCAGGACCGGCGAATCCGAACGAGGTGTAGCCTTTCAACTCTTTCTTCATGTACTCATTAGAGTCATAGATGACCTCCTGCAAGCAGATGATGTCGGGTTTCTGGGCCAATATGACGTCCCGGCAGACCTCACGTCTTTCTTCCCAGGTGCAGCCCGGCTTCTTGGCGTCTTCCGGCAGTCCGGTTATGCGGATGTTGCATGTCATTATCCTGTGCGTGCCTTTTTCCTGAGGGTCACGGCTGAGACCTTTCCCGGCGGCCATTGCCGGAGTGATGCTCACGGCAGCGAGAAACGCAATCAGGATTACGGTCTTGTTTTTCAATATATTCATAAGAGAACGAATGTCGGTTGAACGGTCATATTCATTAGTCCCTGAGGTAGGCTCCGGTTTCTTTGAGCTCCTTGCGCACTTCGGCCACATTGACCTTGGCGACAGGCACGCCTTCCGACAAGGCGATCCTTGCAGCCCTTCCGGCAGCCTCACCCATTGCCATGCACGTGGACATCACTCTGGCCGAGGCCATCGCCTCGTGAGTCATGGAGGCGCACCGTCCGGCTACGAGCAGGTTTCCGACCTTTTCCGGAACCAGCATGCGGTATGGCAGATCGTAGCAGTCTGGGCACCACATCATCGTGCAGTCATCTCCGTGGCTGTGATGAATGTCCACAGGATAACTTCCAACTCCTATCGCGTCCTCGAACTTGTGGCAGTTCAGGATGTCGTCCGCAGCCAGGACATATTCTCCCTTGATGACACGGCTTTCGCGGATACCCATGAACGGAGCCACCCTGTCTCTCCACGCGTTCTCGAATCCTGGTATGAAATCCCTGAGGTATCTTTCCACCTCATCATTCTGGAAGCGGGCCTTGATTTCCCCTTCGGTGTAGCTTTCTGGATTGGTTGAGTCCACGCCGCAGACTCTGGACATATTCACCCAGATCTCATCATCGGCAAGACCTGTGATGAGGATTGTCCTTGCCACTGGGATCTCATAGCCCTTCTCTCTGGCCTCGTTGATCTTCTTCCTGAAACCGACCACAATGAACGGACCGTCCTTGAACTGCTCGGTCGGCATCACATCCATGTCGAATTCCTCCGAATGGTTCACGATCGCGTCCCTGAGCTCAGGCATATTGACGCCTCTCATGGAGAACATCAATGTCGGCGGCTGCATGCCTCCGTCAGCGTCGCCCTTGTGGCATTCCACTCCGGCCTTGAACGCGACATCAGCGTCTCCGGTGCAGTCAATGACTGTTTTCGCCATGATCACCTCACGGCCTTCCTTGCTTTCTATGAAGACACCCTTGACATCATCTCCCTCCTTGATTACTCCAGAGCAGAACACGTACATCAGGATTTTCACCCCGACTTCCTCCAGCATGGCCAAAGCCTCGTCCTTTACGGCTTCCGGGTCGATGATCGTGAGGCTGACGTGGTTCTTGCACGGTTTGTGTTCAGAAGCCTTGCCCTTGGCTCTGAGTCTGCTGATGAGCATCTGAGGCAGGCCTTCGATGACTTGATTGCCTTTCCGGCCGAGAAATCCGAGGATCGGCAGACCGAGGGTCAGGTTGCCTCCGACATAGCCACGGCTTTCGATGAGCATCACTTTAAGACCTTTGCCGGCAGCGGCGCGTGCGGCCATGATGCCCGAAGGTCCACCTCCGACAACGAGAATGTCCACATTGTCTCTTATCGGAATCTCCCTCGCCGGCTCGGTGTAAGTTCTTTTAGTTTCCATTGTTATTTGATTTTAAACATTCTTCACGTACAGTCCCGGACGTTCAGGCCGCACCATCTTCCACAGTACAACAGAGGCAATGAGGTGAAGCACACCCATCACGGCGAACAGAATATTTCCCATAGACGAGAGCAACGAGCCCACGAAGACATTGAATATGGCTCCTCCGACGGCTCCGGCTCCAGCGGTGATGCCGACCACGCTTGCCACGTTTCTTACAGGGAACGCCTCCGCGACCACCACGCAGATGGTGTAGAGCCAGCTTGAGCACATCACGGCGATCACACTGAATATTCCAACGACCATCCAAGCCCGTGCCCCGAACGCTATGGACTCGCATCCGCTCACGAGCGGTGTAAGCGCGCATATCGGTGCAACAAAGGATATTCCTATCATCATTATTTTTCTTGCCTTGAGAGCTGGAATCCCTTTCTTGACGAGATGGTCGGAGAATATGGATGATAATATTCCTCCGATCGCGCTGAAGAAGAACGGTACACCACCCATGTACTGGATCATGTCCAAAGTGGCCTGCTGGCTAAGCCCTTGGGCTTCACCCATGCTCCTCAGATAACCCGGCAGCCAGAAACAGCAGAAATACCATACCGGGTCGCTTATAAGCCTTATCAGTAGGATCCCCCAAAGTGAGCGGGTTTTCCATAGGCCTGTCCATGTGAACGCCGATGACCCCTCAATGGATTTTTGTGAGCTGTCGGCGTCCTCTTCCGCATCCATTGTCCTTGCGAGAACATCCTTGTCAGGATTACGATATACAAACGCCCAGGCAACGGCGATGACAAGTCCGATTCCTCCGGCAAGGATGAACACCTCATGCCATGGCAGTATCCTCGCCATCCAAGCGATCACAAGAGGCGCGATGACTGTTCCCAAGGCTCCACCTGCTGTACACAGGCTGTTGGCGGTCGCTCTGTGACGTTTCTCGAACCATACTGTAACCGCGACGATCTGACCGGCTATGATGGTCGGTTCGGCAAGTCCGAGGATGCCTCTGAATGTGGCGAAAAGCACAGCGTTTGTGGACAGACCGCCTCCGATGCATGCCAAGGACCACACGACTATTCCGACAGAAATCACCGGCTTGGGACCGAATTTATCCACGAGGATTCCAGAGATAGGATACATTATCGCGTAGCAGATCAGGAACACGTTCACTATCCATGCGTACTGAATATCTCCGATGCCGAAATATTCCAGAATTTCCGGTTTCAATATTGACAACAGCTGGCGGTCAAGGTAGTTGCAGATGATCGCTACGAAGAGAGTGGCGACAATGAATATTCGTCGTTTCCCGGAAGAATGATTCTCCATTTATTTTAATTTGCTTAGTTCCAAGTATTTTTTGTAGCGGCTCTCCAAAAGATCATGTCTTTCAGGAGATGGGGAATAGGTGTGCGCCGATGGTGGGCACAATGCTTTTTGGGCAGTCGGAACATCCGGGTACAAACCTGCGACAACAGAGGCGTTGACCGCCGCTCCCAGAGCACAGGACTGCTTGCAGTCAAGCACTTCGATCTTTTTCATGTTGGCGTCGGCCATGAGTTGCATGATGAAAGGGGACTTGAACGCGATGCCGCCAATCGCGACAAGACGTTCGATGAATACTCCGTTGTTGATCAGATGGTCAATAGCGGCTTTCGCGCCGAACGCCGCTGATTCGGCAAGTGCGTAATAGATTTCCGCGGGGGATGTCCCTAACGTCAATCCGGTGATGGTGCAGGTCAGTGAGCTGTCAGGGGCAGGAGAACGCCTTCCATTGAGATAACCTGTGGAAATGGGACTTGATGCGCTGATTCTCAATTTTCCGGCTTCTTCTGAAAGTTTCTGAAGAATATTGTCCTTCTGGTTCGTATGGTTGCATTCCAACGCCCATCCGAGGATTCGCTTTAGCCATGCGAATATATCCCCGAACGCGGACATCCCGACTTCATACCCAGTCATTTCCGGAAGGATTGATCCGTCCACTTGCCCGAATATCCCCTCGATGACATGAGGATTCTTTGGCGTGATAGCCATGAAGCAGGCTGAAGTGCCGAGATTCATGGCCATTGTCCCTAATGTTATTCCTGCCCCTACGGCACCGGAGTGAGAATCAATATTCCCTATACCTATAAGTACATCACGGGAAAGTCCAAGTTTGTCCGCCCACTCCGCAGTTATCCTGCCGGCCTCCTTGTCGCAGCCATATACCTTGTCTGGCATATTCCTAAGAATAGGCACAAGCTTGCCGTCAATACCATTGAAGAATTCTTCAGGGGGATATCCGCCCCATTCTTCCGCCCACATCCTCTTCGCTCCGGCGGCACACAATCCCACTCTCATCTTTGTGATGTCATCCACACCTGTCAGAACCGCGGGAATCCAGTCGCACAGTTCAATGGCTGTAGATGCTTCATTCTGAAGCTCAGGTGAATGACGGAGCACTCTGAGGACTTTCGCCCAGAAACATTCCGCTGAATAATGTCCTCCCGAATGGCGGCTGTATCCCTTGCCGGATAACCTGTCGGCATTATTGATCTCCGCTGCCTCGTGTTCCGCCGTGTGGTCTTTCCAAAGGACGAACATCGCGTCTGGATTCTCTTTATACTTTTCTGACAGAGAGAGAGGCTTGCAGTGTCTGTCCACAAGACATGGGGTGCTGCCTGTGGTGTCCACGGAAATGCAGCGTACAGCTTCAGGGGCCGGACAATGCGAAACGACATCGGTCAGCACTTTTTCAAGGCCTTCGAGATAGTCGAGAGGGCTTTGGCGGAACATCGCCTTTGTCTTGTCCGTATAAAGTCCCTTGGCCCATCTTGAGTAGTGGGACTCAGCTGAGTGGATATATTCCCCAGTGAGGGCATTGACAAGCAATGCCCTCACCGAGTCTGAGCCGAAATCGACCCCTATTGTGTAAGAAATCTGTCTGTTCATTACCGTATTGATACGGGAGGAGCCTTTAAGATTAAAGTGTGGTCAAGTGGAAGTTGCGCCAGAGAACCTTGATGTTGTTGCCGTCGTGGATCTGGAGCATGATGCGGCCGGACTTGGAACCGATCAACTCATCGTTTATGTCAACCATAGGCTCGCCGTTCAGCCAAGTCTTGACGTTGTCACCTTCGACACGCAGACGAAGAGTGTTCCATTCGCCTTCCTTAAGAATATCCTCTTTCTCGTCCGGAATCTGAACCAACCAGCCACGGCCGTATGACTCGTAGATTCCGGCTGTGTCCTGTCCCTTAGGAGCGACCTCGCACTGCCATCCGTTCACGATGTTGTTTTGGTAGCCACCCTCCACAAATGAATGGAAGAACAGACCGGAATTGCCGTTCGAGCGCTGCTTGAACTCGACTGTCAGATCAAAATCCTTGTAATATTCACGGGTTCCGAGATAGCCGTAGCGGAGATCCTCTCCGTTCTCAGTCACGAGATTGCCTTCCTCGTCAACACCTGTGCGCATGCTTCCGAACAACTCCCATCCGTGAAGATCCTTTCCGTTGAAGAGTTCGACCTCCTGACCGGCCTTGCGTGGCAGTTCCTTGATCTTGATATTCCTGAATGAAGCGGGATCGCCGTGGTCCTGGAGGCAGATCACACCCTCGTGGGCGAGACCATATTCTGTTGCGTTGCCCCATTTGCCGCTGGCCTTCTTCTCGAACCAGTCGTCTGTCCAGGCCTCGAACTCAAGAATCTTCTCTCCGTTCAGCCAATGCTCCACATGACCGTTGTCAAAGACAATCTTTGAGTTGTTCCATTCACCTTGAGGATTGACTTTCATCTTGCTTGAGTCAGGAAGATGCATTGCGTAGTCAACGCCAAGCTTCTGCCATTCCTCAAGTTTCGCCGGAGCGTTAACCTCTTCCCAACCCTCGTTGTCAATGAGCTGATATTCAGGGCCTGTGACGTAAGGCACCTTGAATTTCGGATTCTCGACAACGTGGTAAAGCATTCCGCTGTTGCCTCCGTGGGTGAGTTTCCAGTCCCAGGACAGTTCGAAATTCTCGTACTTCTTGTCCGTGACGATGTAGCCGGACTCATCGGCTCCGTTGCCGGAAGCCTGGATGCAGCCATCCACAACTTTCCAGCCGTTGGTCAGAGAGTCACCGTTGTAGTCACGCCAACCGTCAAGGTTCTCACCATTGAACAACAGTACCCAACCGTCAGCCTTTTCAGCGGATGTGAGGGTGTTCTGCTTCTGTGCGCATGATGTCATTGACACCGCGATGCCTGCGATCGCCAATCCATAAATGATCTTTTTCATTATGCAGAGATTAAAATTATAGTCTTGCGCTATTTTCATTGATAATGATTACAAAAATATGGAAATATAAAGATATTACAAAGATGATTGGTCACAAAATGAGGTTCGGAAAGAATAATTGACACTGGAGGTCATGGTGAGAGGTAGGTTATTTTTGTCGGAGACATGAAGTTTTTCAAAGAAAATTGCGTATAATCGCATTGTATATAAAAACGAACTGTTATGAAAAAGAATCTGAGAAGATTTGTCGGGGGCACATTGCTCCTGATTGCCACCGCTTGTGGCAAGACCGGCACTGATCCGGCAAAGGAACCAACTCCAACTCCGGAACCAGAGCCGGAGCCGTCACCGGTTGTCGCCGAGGATCTGAGCAAGAATGGATCGTCCAACTGCTACATCATCGTGAAAGAAGGCGGCTATTCCTTTGACGCCACGGTAAAAGGCAATGGTGCGGCCACGGAAGGTCTTGCCGCTCCGGAGAAGATGACTCCTGATTCCGCGGCTCTTGTCTGGGAGACCTCAAAGGGAATGATCACAGACGTGGCCTTCAAAGACGGCAAGATCACGTTCAATGCTTCCGCGCAGAACGGCAACGCCTTGATCGCCGCCTATTCCACTGACAAGAGAGTCATCTGGAGTTGGCACATCTGGTTCCCGGAAGAGAATGTGAAAACTGTTACGGCCAAGAGCGGCTACGAGGTGATGAATATGAACCTCGGCGCAATGACCTCCACTTTCGGTTCTGCTCCTGACGTGAAGCCTTACGGTCTGTTGTACCAGTGGGGACGCAAGGACCCGCTCCCGTCAGCTCCGAGTCTTACCGGGAATGAAAAGACCCAACCGGTTCCCGTGTATGGTCCTGATGGCGCGGAGGTGAAGATCACATATTCACTTTGGAGTTCGGTTAAGAACAACACCATTGAATATTCAATCGCAAACCCGACAAAATGTCTTTCAAACTATGCCCAGTACAACACAAGCAGGGATTGGCTGAAGGCCTCCGACAGCAATGACGCGTTGTGGGGCAATCCTAAAGGGGACGAGAGAAATTCGGACAACAATTACGTCAACAAAGGCTCTAAGTCTTTCTATGACCCTTGCCCTGTCGGCTACCGTGTCCCGCCGGCAGATGTGTTCAGGACATTCACTACCACTGGTGGATATACTCAGGATCCGTCTTCATTTGATGTTGTGGATTTGAATGGTGACGGAGTGATCGACACCAGAGACTACAACTATGGATGGTCTTTCAATATGAAGGAAGGCTCTCTGTTTTTCCCTGCCGCAGCCCGCTACGACGGCTCCTACGCCATGCTTATGGGTTCCAAGAGCGGACTTTGGGGATCCTATTGGGGAAACTCTCCTGCCAAATCCTATGGAGCGACCACAGGTTTCGGATTCTGTGTGCTCGCGTTCATGAACGAGGCCGCCGGCACATCCGTCTCAGCCACCGCTTCCGCCGGACGCGCCGACGCCTATTCGGTACGCTGCGTCAAAGAGTAGTGACCTGATCATGCCCCCGCGTATTGGTTTGGCCTCCGGTGTTTCGTCCGTATAGCCAAGGCAATGCACTAGAGCAGTTTATGGCCTTTTGAGAAAGCCATCCGTTCGAGATAGGGCTTGGCGGATGGCGAATCGAGGAACCGATGTACGGCGCTTCCACGGCGTGTCGTAGCTGTGACCATTGTCGATAAGGATTATGGTGCTGATTATGCTCCTGAATATGTCGCCGGCCAGCGTTAGATCACTGCCGCACATCGCCGCGGCAGGCCGCTTGGATGGGGGACTCAGAATAAAAATGCCTCTCAGGTGACTGAGAGGCGGATTTTTGTGGAGCATAGGAGGATCGAACTCCTGACCTCAAGATTGCGAACCTTGCGCTCTACCAGCTGAGCTAATACCCCGATTGGACTGCAAAGATACAAAAAACTTCATTTATACAATGGATTTTATTCGAGAATATTGCGCAAAACAATTATTGATTGTGACAACGGATGTCCTGTGTGCGATTCCAAGTGGAGGATGGCTACACCATTATAGCAAGATAGGTAAATTGCCTGCACGCGTGATGTCCTGTGTGCGATTCCAAGTGGAGGATGGCTACCGTGTGGAGGCAATGAATTCCTTATACTTGATGAAATCATCCGGAAGCGGCATGTCATAGACCTTGCTTCTGAGGAATGCTCCGTAATCCTTGATGTCTGAATATTTCGACTGCTCCTCCACGGTCAGAGTCTCTCCGACGCCGACTCTGATCCTTCTGTACCTCTTGTTGACAAGCTCGTGCGGAAGCTGCATCAGGCGCACCCTCCAGTCTATCAGACCCAGGTTGTAGAACCAGAGTGAATTGTGGTCGAAAAACCGGATAGGGACAATCGGAACCTTGGCTTTCTGAATAAGCCTCAGAACCGCTTCCTGCCACTCTCTGTCCTTGATTTTCATCTCTTTAAGGCTGAGATCCGAGACCGCTCCTGAAGGGAAGAATCCCACCGGTTCACCATCGTGGAGCCTTTCCAGAACCTCACGGACTCCCTGAATGTTCTTGGCTGTTATTCCCTTGTTCAAGTTGTTCTTCGGATTGACAACGATGAGACTTGGGCGCAGCGCTTCGACAAGGGCGAGGAACTCGGTCACCATCACCTTGAAACCAGGCCTGATGTGTCCGATAAGGTCAATGAGAATGACACCGTCCATACCTCCGTAGGGATGGTTGCTGACCGTGATGAACGGCCCGTCGGGCAAATTCGCAAGCCTTTGCGAGCCTCCCAACTGGTAGTTGACCCCAAGCTTGTCCAGGAGTGCGCCCGCGAAATCCGCCCCTTGATATTCATCAATCGTGTCGTAAATGTCGGACAGTGTCTTGATGGACAGGACTTTTCTTAGGAAACCAGCGACAGTGTTGCCGAATTTTCCCTTGAAAACCGGCGCAAGTTGCTCAATCTGTTCTACTGGAAGAAGAGGCATTATTTGTCTTCCCTCTTAGGCATCGGATCCATCTTGGCGTAACCCTTTGCGTCACTGATGATTGTCACCAGATAAATGATCACAAGCAAGGCCAGGATCACAAGACCTGCCACGTCAAGCGCCCTGAGGTCGATGTCCTTGCCGTATATGCTGACCACTGTGCTGAACTCCCTGAGCGGCTCTATGAATATAAAGAGAGATGTCAAGATAATGGCGATCACTCTGAACTCAGTAGGTCCAAGTTTGGCGTAGGTGAGCCTGAACTCGCTCTTGAGGTGGGCGTTCACGCTGACATTCACCGTAAGGCAAAGATAGACAACGAAGATCATCAAGGCCAGATCCAGACGCATAAGGTATGACAGTCCGAGTCCGATGAACATAAAGGCTTCGTTTATGCAATCTACCGTGTGGTCGAGATAGTAGCCGTAGATCGGTCTCTGGGTCTTGCGGACTCTGGCAAGAGTGCCGTCAAGGGAGTCGCCGTACCAGTTGACTACGAAGCCGAAGCAGCTGAGCCAAAGGAAGTTGACGTTCACGCTGCAGAGGATGTACCCGGCTCCGATCATGATCGCGCCAAGCGTGCCGATGAATGTCAGTGTGTCCGATACGACCCATTTCGGCTGCCTCTCGGCCAGCCAGACAAGGGCCTTCTTCTCGACCCCGTTCAGGATGGAGGTCTGTATTCTTTCCGCTTTCTTGTCTGCCATATTAATTATGTGTTAGATGTTTTTGACGTAAATCCTGGCTCTCTTGTGGAGGTGATGCTCGAATTTGCCCCAGAGATTCTGGACATTATGGTTCTCCTCAAGCTCACGGGTGCTCTCGACGTATTTGATGCCGTTCTTGTGCATCCCGCGGCCGATTTTCGAGATGATCATGGCGTTGACACCTTTGTCCTTGTATTCATTTGAAATGGCTATCAGCAGGGCATCGATCGTGTCATTGTGGTGCAAAGCCTTGAGAATGTGTATGAACCCGAACGGGAACATGTGCCCTTTCGCTTTCTGCAGAGCCTTTGACAGTGATGGAAGGGTGATTCCGAATCCTACCACCTTGTCGGTCTCGTCAACGATGACAGAGACGTAGTCCAGATTGAGGTTCGGGAAGAACTGGTCCTTGAGATCCTCGCACTGGGCAGGGGAAAGCTCCGAGAATCCGTGCAAGACAGAGTAACATTCGTTCATCACACGGAATATTCCGTCGGCATATTTGTGGAGCAGCTCATTCTTGTTCTTGTAGTCGCCTTCCTTGAGATTGTAGCGCTCACCGATCATTTCGGCGAAGTGGAAATAACGGTCAAGATTGTCCGGAACAGTGATCTTATATTCCACGAAATCAGTCTCTTTCGAGAATCCTTCTTTCAGGAGCATCGGCTCGTAGTAGGGAGCGTTGTACTTTCCGTAGGCGGTGGGAAGTTGGTCGAAACCTTCGACAAGAACTCCGGAGATGTCAAACTCAAGGAAACCGACAGGGCCTTCAATGATCTCCATTCCTTTTTCCTTGCCATATTCCTTCACCCTTTCCATCAGGGCGTGTACCACCTCCTGTGATTCGATGAAGTCTATCCAGCAGAAACGGCAGATCTTCTTGTCAACCTTTTTGTTGTACTTATAGTTTATGATGCCGGCGACTCTGCCGACAATCTTGCCGTTTTCATCGTATGCCAGCCAATATTTCCCTTCGCAGACCTCAAAGGCCCGGTTTTTGCCCGGAGTGAGGGTGTCCATTTCCATCGACTCAATCTGAGGAACGTAGTATTCGTTGTCCGCATACAATTCGTTCGGGAACCGGACGAAACGCCTCAGATCCTGTCTGCTGATCACTTCCTTGGTTGTAATAGCCATTGTTTTTTTACTTTACAATCCGCTAAGGTAGTAAAAAATCATAAAATATTCTATTATCGAATATACAAAATAGTCCCGCCATTTGTGGGTGACGGGACTTATTTATCTATTAATAAATATTTAAAACATTTCTACAAAATAGTAAGATGGGTTACTTTTTCTCGTATCCAACAGGATGGTTCAGCAAAAGTTCCTGTCCTTCCTTGAGGCCAAGGGCGGTTTTGACAGCATCGTGGTTCATGCTTCCACGCGGGACTGTGGCCAGTCCGAGAGCCTCGCAGGCAAGGCAGATGTTCTGGGATACATAGCCGGCGTCGATGGCTCCGAAAATTGCGGTTTTCTCATCGCGGAACTTGTACTTGTTCAAGTCGCAGACAATCACGAGAAACAAAGGAGCTTTTGCCACAGATGCCTGACGACCAGCCAGATCCGAGCGGATGTCCTTTCCGGAAACCTTCGTCAAGATGTTTTCCTGGGCGTTGAAGAGCCATGCGCCGTCAGCCCGGCATACATAGACACTTTCCTCCTGTGTGTTCATGGCTGATGGTACGGTCAGCCTTCCGTCCTCACGGTTCACTCCGCATGCGGCCCATAGCAACCGGGACAGAGACGCGTCACTGATCTGTGCGTCTGAATATTCACGGACAGAGGCTCTTTGCTGAAGAGCCTGATAGAGAGTCATCGACACATTCTTGTCAGGCTGCGGAAGCTTGATGACTTCCTGGGCGAGTGCGGAAGTGGCCAGCGCGGCGGCTGCCAAAGCAAGGATGATCTTTTTCATATTCATGGATTTAAATGTTTGAGACTTTGATTGTGTGAAGCGGCGCGGCTCCGGTTGACGACTGCCACTCCGCTGAAAACCATAATGATGGCTACTATTTTCTGCCAGGTCATCGTGTCCATCCCGCCGATGACGCTGAGCAGGCAGGCCAGAATCGGCTGAAGGTAGGTGTACATCGCCACGATGGTCGGGCGGACGCTTTTCTGGCCGACCGGAATCAGAAAGTATGCGACAAAGGTGGCAAAGAAGATAAGATATCCTATCTCAAGGGCTTGCGGCAACTTGATGGCGGCGTAGTCGGTGTGGAGCAGATCCTCAAAAGACAGCGGCAGCGACATCAGAAGCGAGAAAAGAAACATCCACTTCATAAAAGTGATCACTGAATATCTTTGAATCAGCGGCCTGAACGCTCCGAGGTACAGCGAGAAGCTGATGCTGTTCAGGAACAGCAGAATAAACCCTAAAGGCTGCGTGGCCTCGACCCCATTGTGACTATGTACGGAATTGAATATCAGGAATATGATTCCGATGAAGCTGATTCCTACTCCGGCGGCCTTCTTCGCGGTGATAGGCTCTTTTACGAATATGAACGCGAAGAACATGGTGAAGATCGGGCCGAGTGTTCCGATGATGGACGCGTCTATGGTCGTGGCCATCGTGATGCCTTTGAGGAACGTGTATTGGGTGATGAACAGACCGAATATGGATGCCAACGCAATCTGTATCAGATCTTTGATCGGGACTTTCTCTTTAGGCGTGAACAATGAGATCAGCCAGAACAAAGCTGACGCTCCGATGGCTCTCAGCGTGAACAATGCGATAGGGGAGACAACCGCCGAATTGGAGATGTCCTTTGTCAGTACGATGTTGACACCGAAGATCGTGTAGGCCGCCAGCAGTGCCAGATGCCCTTTCAGATTGCCGCCCGCCATTCCATTCCGATTACTGTTCGCCATAGCCGTCCTCCGAGCATTGCGGGCATATTCCTTTAATAAGGTAGTTCGCCGTGGTTTCTGAATATCCCGCCGGGAGCGTCACAGGGGGGATGTGGATGTCCTCAAGGCAGAAGGTGCGGTGGCACTTCTCGCAGAAAAAATGCACGTGCGCGTCCTCATCGCGCGCTGAGTCGTGGCTCAGGCAGAGCTCGTAGCGGGTGCCGTCGCCGCCGTCCTCGATCGCGTGCACGAGGTGGTGCTCCTTGAACAGCGTGAGGCTTCTGAATATTCCAGACTTGTCGATCGTGCCGATCTTGTTCTCCAGCTCCATAAGGCTCAGCGGACGGCCCTCGGTAAGGAGCGCCTTTGCCACAATCAGCCTGTTGGCCGTGGTTTTCACCCCGTGCCTCTCAAGCAATTCCGTCAGGTCTATGTTCGGCATATTGATAAGTGTCTTTTTATTCTCGGCTACAAATTTACTTATTTTAAGGATTCTTTTTGTATATTTGCATCGCTAAGCTAGCCCTGCATACCATTTTTTGATTCAACCAACAGGCATTGGCCTGAAAGATGGTTGCAGGGTCGGGTGGGCAAATATACATACAAAGACGTTACTTGACGTTTTTCTTCTGACTTCAAACTTGGCGGTTAGAATTTACCAGAAGAAGATACGGCAACGGGAGCGTCCACATGTGATGACGATTGCGTCACCACGCCTTGGCGTGGAGAATACTCAATATCATCGCTGACGTGGGCTAGCTGCGCTGCTTATCCTTCTGGTAGGCAGCCAAGGCCTGAAGTCAGGGTAAGCAAGAGTATGACTCCCACGTCTTTTTTTATTATACTCGTCCGAAGAGGGGTTAAGTCGGACATTTTAGTGGCCTTGAACCAATTAAAAACTAAACAACAAGCATTATGGCACTAAACACAGAAAACCCCAACCATCTCCTGATAGGTCTTGGTGGAACAGGTGGCCTTATCCTGAAGGCGTTCAAGAAAAGGCTGTATGGAGAGTTCGATGAAAGTCAGAGAAAAGACATACCACAGGCGATCGAATTCCTGTATGTCGATTCAACCATCGATGATCTGATGAACTACAATGATCCATCCTGGAGGGTTAATGGAAAAAAAATCTGCTTCGAGACCAACGAGTTTCTGAACATACGTTCCGGCCAGAGCATCTCATCCATCCTTGATTCTTTATCAAGTCATCCAGAGCTCAAATATATTGTAAGAAACGGTGAGGCGATGAGGCAGACGATCGGAGAGATCGCGACAGCAGCCGGCCAAAAGAGAAGGGCGGGAAGGATAATGTTCGCCTGCAAATGCAGAGAGTTCATGAATTCTGTTGCGATGAAATATACAACTCTCCAGAACAAGACCAATAAAAGCACTCTGCATATTCATGTCTTTACGGGACTTGCCGGAGGGACCGGTTCTGGAGCCATAATAGATGTTGCGGCCCAGTTGAGGAAAGCGTACCCTTCTGCCGAACTGGACATATATGCGATGGTTCCGGAGCGGAATATTCCTCAGGGGTTCGATGCCGGCGGAAGGTACCATCCTAACGGATATGTCGCCCTCATGGAACTTAATGCTCTCAATGTCGGCCGGTTCCTTCCAAGCGATGTGCTTACGGGCGACGAGCATATTCAGTTGGACACAAGCTTGAAAAAACAGTTTGGCATGATTCTTTTCACCAATGTGAACTCCCATGGTGATTATGTCGATTCCAGAAAAGAGCTACCTGGACTTGTCTCGGACGCGGTGTACACCAGAATCTTCCTGAATAAGACCGAAGCCAGCAATGAGTTTTTCAGGACATGGAGTTGTGAGAACGGAGATGACTTCATAGAGTTTGACATTAAATCCAAGGACAAAGACCTTATACGGGCCAGGACAAAAGCTGTCGGGTCATTCGGCATCAAACGTATCTCGTATCCGGAGCAGAGGGTAAGAGAGCACATATCTTATACTGTGGCGGAGAAACTTGTCGCCCAGATGAGGTACAACAATTTTGATCAGGAACTTGGTGGATATGTTGATGAGCCTAGGAAAAAGGATTACTCCGAATACACGAGCAACGAGCCGAACCTGATAAGGTGGAAACTTGATGAAAAGCATCTTATGCTTGAGAAGAAGATTCTGGAGTCCGACAACAACGGAAAGGCTCTGGAGGACTTCAACACATTCTGGAGCAATCAAGTGCTGGGGTATTCCTATGAGGACGCGAAATCCAACAATCCTTCCGACCCGATTGGGGATCTGGAGAATTTCTGCTCTCATATATTCAAGACTACATTCCGTAAGAAATGTGGGGTAGCGGACTATTTCAGGGAAAAAGGTATGGACCAGCCGCTCCGCGAGCAGGTGGCTGAAATAGTTGATGGTGTGGAAAAGGATTTGTTCGACAAATGGAAGGCGGGAGAGTATTCCATGTATGATCTCGAAAGGATATGCGACACCATCATATCATATGTGGACGAATGCAAAAGAAAAGGTCCAGGCCTTGTTGACAAGAACGCAACCACAGTTTCAGCCATCGAGACAGAAAGAGCGGACAACCTACACGAATATAATGACACAGGCTATCTGAGTGGTCATTTATTCAAAAAATCAGCTAAGATATATTCGAACCATCAGGAACTTCTTGTCTCATATTATATTGAGAAAACCAAACAGGAAGCGCTTGGTTTCAGGGAGAAACTTCTGATTCTTCTCAAGTCTGAGTTTGAGGATTTCCGATCGGAGATTACCGAATTTGTTGGCAAACTGGCCAAGTCTCAGGACGTGTTGATCAAAGCGATAGTGGATAGGACAAGAAAAGACGATGGCAGGAGCGAGCATGACATGACCATCGAGATCTATGAGCAGCAAAAGATGCGGGACTTCGAGAAGAGAATAGCATCCAACAGCCAACCGATGAACAGTCTTGCCAAAATCATGCGAGACAAGCTGACGGCTTTCGCTCCGTCCAGCATCCATTTCTCAGACATCTCAAAATTCCTTACGGATTCCACGATCACTGATTTGGCGGACATAGACATCGCTCCTCAATTGGAAGCCATGCATGATGCGGACAGCATCTGTAGAAAAGACAAGATTTTAGGCATCAACGTGTTGCAGCTCTTGAAGAAAACTTACGAGGATGAAGAGGCATTGTCATCGTTTGCCAGACGGATAGGACAGAGCTGTGGTGTTTTCCTCACACTCTCAAACCTTAACAGCAGTTGCGGAGGAAAGAATGTGAAGCCGGAGGCGTCCCTTAGAAAAACCGTCCTCATTTCCATGCCGAAAGCCGACGGGGACAACAGCCTCAAGGCATTTGCGGGTGAACTGCAGTCTGCTTTCTCTAAATCCTTTGACCCATCGATGTCGGTCCAGTTTGATGACAAGAGTCCTTGGAAGAACGAAATTGTCATTATGGAGGTATGGAATTGCTTCCCGATCAGATGTATAGATTCACTCTCTCTATTCAAGAAAGAATATGATGCGAAAATGAACAGCGATGACGCCGCGGTCAGAGTACAAAACAGGATTCTTTTCCATTCCGAGGAGGCGGATCTGCCTTCATTGGAAGAGGAATCTACGCAAAAAACGGCAGAAGAAGCTCTGTCCCTACTGTTCGTCGCTGCGGCTCTTGGGATTGTTGAATATGCGATCGACAATCAAGAATACGAGGGCTGGTCTATTATCCGTAAGGACAAATGGGGATCTAAGATTGTCAAGAACATAAGCGAGACCTTCACAGGGTTCCTTGTGAGCGACAAACTTACAGAAGAGGAAAAAGAGGAGATCTTCAGCGACACGGAAAAGAAACTGAAGGAAGAAGTGATTAACCTCAAGAAGAGCGAGAAGCAGGCCTTGTCAGACAATATTGTCGACGTGATGAGGAATTATGTGGTCAAGGAATGCTCCAACACAAGCCAGATGTACCAATCATACGGGTCTGCAGCGGAAAAAGCGATGGAAATGGTAACTAAATAATTATTAATTATGTCAAGGAATATTAAATATTTGTATGGTGTCTGCCAGAACATTGACTATAAGGACGGAAACAAATGCCCTTTGTGCGAGACTAACGAGAAACAGAAAAAAAGACTGGATGAGGATTTTGTGTGCAGTGAGTGTGGAGAACCGTTGCGTAGAGTCGCCGCTCCTAAGACATTCTGGCAGCAATATGGCACTATGATAGTAATCATTGCCGTGCTGGCGGTTTTGGCTGGCATAGTGTTCGGTGTCATCAAATTTATGAAGAACAGGCCGGCAACTCCGGAACCTGAGCCAGAACCAGTGGAGGCGATTGACACAACAATTGCCGAGCCGGTTGACTCCACCAAACAGGCTGAAGAGATTGTTGAACCTGTAGCCGAGCCAGAGCCAGTGGTTGCGAAACCAAAGCCAACCAATGCCTCATCAAGAAAAGACCTTGGCTACGCCACATGGAAAGGACGCATGAAAAACGGCCTTCCTGATGACGAGAACGGCACTATGACGTACAAGGAGAAACACCTTATCGACAGCCGTGACCCTCAAGGAAGATACGCCGAGCCTGGTGACTACATCATCGGTGAGTTCTCTGAAGGAAAACTTGTCCAGGGAATCTGGTACGATAAATCAAATACAGTCAAGGGTAGTATAATCATCGGCAAATAGCAAAGGCAATGAAGAGATTTCTACCTGTTTTAGCCGTATTGTGTCTTTGGACCGAAGAGTCAGTGGCCCAAAGACGCTTATTTATTGATGAGGTCAGGAATGACTATAATGGTTATGTTTATGACTTCATAGAAAGGTATTTCGGTGAGATCTCCAAAATCAGCGACTCTGAGACACTTGACCTTAAACTTCATGATGACAAGGTCATATTCCTCAAAGGTTCTGTTGATGTCATCCAAAATTTGACCGATTCGACTGACTTCCACATGATCCGGCATGGGGATTCATATTACGAAGCCACATGGAAAGACAAAGGCTCGGATCTTCTATCGATAGCGTTTCCCATACAATATGAGCTTCTTTTAGGAAAGCCTAAGATTGAGATCGAGAAAGAAATCGATCAGGTTGTCGGATCCTATCCATGCACACCTTGCGCTGTGGATGGCCACCATAAAGCCAAGGAGGAAAGAAACGGAGAAATCCTCTTTCGTTCTTCGGCCGCGGCTTTCTATCAGATTCCATCGTTGAATGACCGAGTCTATTATTCCCAAGGAAAAGACGGGGCGTTCTCCTTGCTGTGTGATCCGCGGTATTTGGAAGAGTCCGTGACTAATCTGTTTCATCCCGGATCGCGGAAGGAATGTAAAATGGTTGTCGAGCAGAATGTATACGGCTTCAAGGTCAGACGTTTCAACATGAGTCTGTGCAGATGGCTGCGGTATTGTGACGCTAACGGACTACACATTTATGCCGCAATAGAGGAAGAATCCGCCGATTCATACAAAGTTCTTGTCGTGGCCCAATGTTCCGATCTTGGATTTAATCACTTGTTGTCCGCCGATGTCCCCAAGACTTTCATTTCTGACGGAGAACCTGTGATGAACGTAAAGTTGAACGCATATATTCCAACACACAACGTCAAGGACTTATATCAACAATACAAGAAATCAAATTGATTCTGAAATGAAGAAATCTGTAATATTCAGCATATTGTCATTCATCGCCGCTTTGTCATCAGTTCCGGAATCCGCAGCCCAGACATCAGCGGTCGAAAGGATCAACGCGATAAAAAGGGACACCACGTACCTTTACGCAGAGGCCACGACCAAGACAAAGGAGGAATCCCTAGAATATGCCAAAGCTCTTCTTGAGACGAACATATCCCAATGGCTTGACAAGAACAAGGTAGGGGCGGATGAGGCAAGCTCGGCCATAGCGAAATGCATTAATAGAATATCCCCGATTGAAACCAATAGGGGGGAGTTGCAAAGAGCGTTTGTGTATGTGAAAAAAAGCGACATCATCACTTTCGATGATGCCTCTGATCTGGTTCTTGTCAAGAAACCCAAGAATAAAGACATGGAACCGTCTCATGACAATGAGGCAAAACCTGCCATTGTGAATATCAAGGCGCGTGGTTCCGCTGATGTCATGACATACAATCCAAATGATTTTGAAAAGTCTATGCTGAATGTGAGATCGTTTCCCGCGATAAAGGATTTCATCAGTTCCTTGAAAGCCGAGGGACGCGTGGATGAATTCGGAAAATATCAGACCATCCCCTCTTCTGGCGAATGTTACTTGTTCGTATATGATAAGACCGGAAATATCCCCGCATGTCTCCATAAAACTCCGGCAGGGTATGTCAACATAAAGGACTGCTCCGTCGATTCGATAAAAAATTACGATGGATGTGGAGCCATCTGGTTTAGACTAAAATAATATCAAAGCATTATGAATAAATTTATTGTTTCAATTGTAGCGTTGGCCATCACAACATATTCCACCGCCGGCGCAGTCCGTTTCTCTGTCTCAGGCGGAATATACGACAATGCTGTGCGGACAAGGATTGAAACATCGGTCTCCAAATTACTGACCGAAGTCAATTCAGCCCAATCAAGCGGCAGAAATATCAATTTCTCTGGTCTCAATCTGAACCAGTCTGTACAGAAATCAATGGCTATGCTGTGGGAGAATTCTCCGTTCATGTGCACTGATGACGAGATAGTCGAATCCTGCCTTACAACTCCCGGTGGTTACCAAGTCAGGAATATTCCGCTGATGATGACACCGCGTAAAGACAGGGAATTCAACGAAAATGAATATCAAGAGGCCGTGATCAGTTTCGACAGAAGCGGGAACATTGAGAGTTTCTATCTGTCGATAAACATGAATCTTTACATGAACGTCATCAAATCCAATCTGGAACTGACCGATTTGAGACGGCGCCAGCTGATCCTTGATTATGTGGAACAATTCAGGACATCGTACAACACAAAAGACATCGACTTTCTTCGTCAGGTTTTCAGCGATGACGCCCTTATCATAACTGGAAAGGTGATCAAACAGAAACCGGCCGACGGAATAAAGCTGCCTGACAAGATCACTTATAAGAAACAAAGCAAAAAGGAGTATCTGACCAGATTGCAGAGCATATTCGCCTCCAACTCATACATTAAAGTGACATTTGATGAGATAAAGGTCATGCGGCATCCTACAAACAAGGACTTTTATGGGGTCACGCTTCATCAAGGCTATACCTCCAACAGATACCATGACGATGGTTACCTTTTCCTTTTATGGGATTTCAGAGACGAGTCCATGCCCCAGATTCATGTAAGGACTTGGCAGCCTGACAAACTCAACGGAGAGCGTCTGCCAGAAGATGATATCTTTACTTTAAGTGATTTCGACATCTAGAATCATAAACAATCCTGACATAAATGAAACTGATTAAAGCATTCGCGTTGCTTGCAGCAATGGTTTTGTTGCCAGATGCCATCTGCGCACAGGAATTAAAGGTAGTCTCGTTTGAGGAATCAACCACTGACCTAAAAGCCAGGACAGAGCCGCGTGTCGATTTGAACAACGACCCTTGCGCTCTTCTCCGTGTGGAGATTCCCACACTTGAGAATCTGAAGTTCTCTGGTGGTTTGGGAGTGGTCGGTAGTGTCGAGCACAATCCCGGAGAGTATCTGGTCTATCTGCCGAACGGGACAAAAAAGATAGTGATCAACCATCCTGATTTCTTGCCTTGCACCGTTTCATTCCAAGAATATGGGATCAGGTCATTATCGGGAAAAACTACTTACAAGTTGGTTTTAGGGTTGCCTAAGAACACCGGATTCACCACAATCGTGCGTTTCAGGACAAATGTTCAGGTCGCCTCGCTGGAAATCAACGGGCAGACACTCACCACAAGCAACGCCGAGTTTGATGTCCCTTTGCCGAAAGGAGACTATGAATATACCGTCTCTACAAGCATTGCCGGATTCTCACCATATTCCGGCAAGGTATCAATCTCCGGTGATGATGTCGTGACTGAAATCCCAAAGGTCAATCTTGCCACGGATAAGTCATACACATTGACAGTATATTCAGACAAGGAAGCATCAATATCCATAGACGGGGAACCGCAGAACAAAAATGGGGTGTTTTCTGTCAGTCTGCCTGCCGGGCTCCATACCATAGAGGCAAATGCCGGTTCAGGTGGCAGATGGTATCTTAAACGTGACAAGGACCTGTCCGCCGCGAATGACAGCATCGACATGCGGCTGCGGGGTAGGCTGGTGATAGAATCGCCACGTAATGCCACATTCACCATCGTTCCTTCGGGTGAGTCAATCAAGCCGGACAAAAGTAAGTTTAAGTCTGGAGAGGCAATAAAGTTGCTGGGAAAATACACGGTTACCGCAAAGAAGAAAGGATATGAACTGACAACCAGCGAGATATCAATAGGTGCGCGTAATGATTTAAGTCATTATTATATTCCTATGATCAGCGAGGCTGACATGCTGTACAATGGCCTTAATGGCAGGAAAGTGAACAAAAAGAAAGCTCAGAACCTCTATGCGTCAATGATACAGTCGGGAGATGATCAGGCCATGCTCAGTTATGGAAATATCCTCATCAAGGAAGACGAGTGGCTCTTAGGCTATGATCTCATAAAGAAGGCCGCCGGATTGGGTAATGTCGCAGCCATGCAGATGGCATACGAATCCGCCAGGTCAGACACCGATCGTGAGACATATTCGGAAATGGCGGCGATGCGCGGCAATGTGAATGCGATGAAGTTTTATGCCGACATGAAATTGGCGGCGTACAAGGCCAGACATTCACGTCAGGATTCGGAAAATGCTTTGAAATGGTATATGGCAGCATACGAGTCTGGTGATAATTCAGTATTATGCCGCATAGGTGATTTTTACCATAACGGCTGGGCTATTGAACAAGATTACAGAAAAGCATACGGATATTATTCAGAAGCTTACGCCGAAAAAGATGTAGAGGCGGAGAAAAGGATCGGATATTATTATCTTAAAGGTTTAGGTGGACTGCCGAAGGATTATGACAAGGCTATGTCAATTTATTCCACTCTGATCCGGAACAAGCAGGCTGATGACGAGGTTTATTATTACGCGGCCTATATCCGATACAAAGGCAATAGCATATACACTGCCGCTGACTATCTGCAACTGATAAGGAGAAGTGATGTGATTCTGAACGGGAAGGAGTTCCAATCCGAGAATTTCAGGGAACTCGGCAAATATTACTTCACATCCAATCCGTCATATTCAATGTCATTTTACAAGATGGCACTGAAAATGGGAAACACTAGTTCAGAGAATTATCTGAACATCGGGAAACTCTACTATTTGGGCAGAGGTACGACGAAGGATGTGAGCCAGGCTATCAATTATTTTGGAAAGGCTGTGGAGGACAATCCGGGAGAGGCCTTGTACTACATTGGCCTATGTTTTTACAGCCAGAAGTCGTTTACAACAGCATTCAATTATTTTATAAAATCCGCTAACGAAGAGTACAGCAGCGCATACGGACAGATCGGGACCATGTATTACAACGGCCAGGGTGTGCCAAAGGATAATGCTAAGGCGGTGGAATGCTGGGAATATGCCGCTGACAAAGGTCATCAAGCCTCGATAAAGAACCTCATCAAGTACTACGAGTATAAAAGGAACTACGAGGCTGTGGAAAGATGGAAGGAAAAACTAAAATAATTGTCGCATATGCTGTGACGTTGACCCTATCCGCTATGGCATTCATCACCGGAGGGTTGGTATACTTGTGTTACAGGAGCCGGTCATTGAGAATGTTTGAATGGGCGGATAGAATATCCGCTGAGGCTATGGTGGAACGGCTGCGTTCTTTCGCCGCTATACATCCATGTGACTCGGACTTTGTACTGTTTTCACTTCCTGATGGATTGTGGGTACTGTCTTATGTCTATTTGATGTCAACGGTGTGGAAGTTTGACTTACACGGACATTTTCTGATGATAAGCCTAATCCCGCTGATTGCCGTCATTTCTGAATGTTCCCAGGCGGTCGGATTTTTCCCCGGAACATTTGACATAAAGGATTTGACGGCATATATCCTCAGTTATGCCATTGGAACGGGACATTGCATATTCATTAAACGCAAAATATTGAACAATAATTAATCATAATATGAAAAGAACACTTAACGTAATCGCGTCATGCTTCATCGTCGCTTTCTTCTTGTTTATGGCTTTTGGAAGTGATGATAACTCCACTAATAATGGTTATCGCGGTGTAAGCCATGAAGAAGAGTATAAAGATTCCACTGAGGAAGAAATTGAAGAAGAACACATCGACAGCAGCAAGTTCGAACCCGAAATTGTTGTGGACACCGAGGAAGACATGACGGTGGCCACTGACATGCCGATAATGGAGACTGTGGAGGAAATCGAATAATAACTGTACACGCCAATACCATTTCACTATGAGACGACTGGCAATTCTTACAATTATATGCATGGCACTTGCCGGATGCCAAACGAAAAATATTCCCGTGGCGATAGATGAGTTCGTAAGTCAAGCGGAACTGAATTGTGACTCCTATTCCGCTGAGGATTGGAAAGAATCCCTCGCTGAATTCAAGAGACTCACGGATGAATACGTCTCAAAAGAAAAGTCGTATTCAGAAGCGGAAAAGAAGATGGTCACTGAAGCTGTCGGGAGATATCATGCGTTGTTGCTCAAAGATGGTGCTGAATATCTGAATGATATGATTAGCAAACTTCCTGATTACATCAACGGATTAGCGAATGGATTCCTGGACATTTTCGGCGATAGTACGGAAGATTCTGGGAAATCTTTTGAGGAAATCGGCATGATTATCGATCGGTTATTGCAATAGACCAAAACAATGCTGGTGATTCACATATCCAACAAGGCAAAGGTCTGTGCAATCGTCACTTCACAGGTCTTTTTGTATGTCTTATTACCTCAATCTGTGTCCGCTCATGGTAATGGCAAGACACATGTCAAAGAGATGTATTCAGTCCTGCCATTCGCGGTGCAAGAGAATGGCAGCGCGACATCTGAGAATAAACCCATTGCTGATTGGCTAGGGATGATAACCAGCGACTTGATCGACAACTACTGGGGCAAACAATATGACGATTACGGAGGAAAGTCGTTCTATGACTATCTCAGGGATGAATTTGATTTCCACTGTAAGCATCGTCTGTTATTTCATTGGGGATTCAATTCCAGGCCATGGAGCGAGGCTCTTGAGGAGAAGATTTCCGGATATGATTGGTATTCTGACCCCGAGACAGTCACACGGTTCAAACAGCTGTTTGTCACCGAACAGGCAAGAAGAAATCGTCAAGCCAACGCTGTGACGGAGGAGTTGTTTGGGTTGACGTCTTCTGGCAAGGAGGCGGCCTGGGCCAATGGAATAATCTCCGTCGTATACGATGTCCATCTTCTTGGTGACTGGGTGCCTGACGACAACAGTGATTTTGATGGTGTCACGCCACCGTCAAAAATAGTTATTGATCTCGTGAACGCAGTACGCAGAATCGATCCCCAAAAGAGCAAGTCAATAGAAAAGGAACTGATAGCCGTCTCTAAATCAGCCACGGATGAAAACGAAATGGCGGTGATGCTGATCGCTAAGTTGCAGACTTTGTTTCCAGTTTTTCTCCTTGAATCAAATGATGGCGCTTTGAAAAGGAAATTCCAAGCCAAGGGATTCACGTTAAAAAGTCACTGATTATTGTGAATCCTTGCTGCTTTTGCCCAGTTTCTGTGACGGATTTGATGTTGTCGGGTTGACTGGTAGATCTACATTTGTTTTATGTAATTACGAGTTGACTACATTGCCACATTGCGTCGGTGCACATTAGAGTCCGCACTTTGACCTGTAAATCAGTAGTTATCAAGCTGGTGTCACTTCATCTGTACGGCATTTTTCACATCTGGAGCGTCAAAACATTGTCCGCTGGTCAGATGGTTTTTTTAAGCTGTGATAGATTCTGGTTTCTCCAACATTGGAACTAGATCGCATTTGCCCACCTTTCCCGTCTTGACCGCGTTGATGACCCTCTCGGCGGAGATTGGAACTAGATCGCATTTGCCCACCTTTCCCGTCAGTCGTGAAATCCAGCGAACGTTGTCTCCGTCATAATGTAAGGTACGGTTGACTATTGCAGTTCCACGCCAACATTCAAATCAAGGCTGACGGTCGGTGTGGTTATCTGTCAACGACATGCAACATCCGGCGACCTTCCGAAAATAGTCACCTTCCCAAGTACGTATGTATCGCCATTTTGCAAAACAGCGGCATACGATCATTCTTCTACACCATTGTGAGGCACGGTCGTATGCCACCTATGGATACAGAAACCTTAGGTGGCATATACATAGGCCTCTCGTCGTACTCAGGGTTGGTTTGCGTGCTGCCATATTCACAAAATGCGGGTGATGCCACCACGTATGTGACTGCTTGGCGACTGCTATGCCACGTTAGTCAACTGCTATGTAGTTACCTTGTTTTAAGAGACATTGCCATCACGTGTTACTTTGCAACCAAGTTGCACAGTTGTTTTCCGACCTTTGTACCGTTGAAATCAAAGTCAAAGAAAGAATATGGAAAAGGAAAACAAAATCAGATTCGCGAGAATCATTCTTTCAGCCGCCCTGCTTGGCGTGGCAGTCTTGGTCGAGAAGAAGTGCGACCTCAGCGTCTGGCAGCTTCTCCTTGTTTATTTAATCCCTTATCTCATCGCCGGTTACGACACCTTGCTTGAAGCCGGAGAGAATATCCTCAAAGGCGACTTTTTCGATGAGGACTTCTTGATGAGCATCGCCACCATCGGCGCGCTCTGCATCGGATTCCTTCCCGGAGCGGAGACACAGTTTCCGGAGGCGGTCTTCGTGATGCTGTTCTTCCAGGTCGGAGAACTTTTCGAGGACATAGCCGAAGGCCGGAGCCGCAAGTCAATCTCGGCATTGATGGACATAAGACCGGACACGGCCAATGTTGAACGTGACGGGAAAGTCTTGACAGTCAATCCAGAAGAAGTCAAAGTCGGAGAGACAATCGTAGTAAAACCGGGCGAGAAAGTCCCGATGGACGGAGTAGTCCTCGAAGGAACCTCAAGCCTTAACACCGTGGCCCTGACCGGAGAAAGCGTTCCACGGAGCATATCTAAAGACGATGACATTATCTCAGGTTGCGTGAACCTTACCGGAGTCATCCGCGCGAAAGTCACGAAGGCTTTCGGTGAGTCAACCGCATCCAAGATCCTTGACCTTGTCGAGAACGCTTCCGAGAACAAGTCCAAGAGCGAAAGCTTCATCTCAAGGTTCGCAAAGATCTACACCCCGGTTGTCGTGATCGCCGCATTGGTGCTGGCTTTCATCCCGCCAGTCCTCTCCGGAGATTTCGGCGGCACTTTCGCCACCTGGCTCTACAGGGCTCTGACATTCCTTATCGTCTCCTGTCCGTGCGCCCTTGTGATTTCCGTTCCGCTCTCATTCTTCGGTGGCATCGGCGGAGCGTCATCCAAAGGAATCCTGATCAAAGGTTCCAACTATCTTGAGGCTTTGGCCAAAGTCGGAACGGTTGTCTTTGACAAGACCGGCACACTTACCGAAGGCGTGTTCGATGTGACCGCCGTGCATCCGGAAACGATTGATGAGAAGGAACTTCTGCATCTTGCGGCACACGTGGAGAGATATTCGTCACACCCGATAGCAATCTCACTTAAGAACGCTTATCCTGACGAGGCCGATGGATGCTCGGTCGAAAATGTCGAGGAGATCGCCGGTCACGGAGTACGCGCTGTGGTGAACGGAAAGACCGTCTGCGTGGGCAACACCAAGATGATGGACGCGGTCGGAGCGAAGTGGAAACCTTGTGAGAAGAACGGCACGATCGTACACGTCAGCGTCGATGGAACATACGTCGGACACATTGTGGTCTCTGACAGAATCAAGGCTGATTCCGCCGATGCGATCAAGGCTCTCAAGGCCGAAGGCGTCACAAAGACTGTGATGCTCACCGGAGACAAGCGTGAGGTCGGTGAATATGTCGCCTCGGCCATCGGGCTTGACGAGTTCCACGCCGAACTCTTGCCGGCAGACAAAGTCTCTGAGTTAGAGAAACTTCTTGATAATAAGCCGTCCGGAAAGACGCTCGCCTTTGTGGGAGACGGCATCAACGACGCTCCTGTGCTCGCAAGAGCCGATCTCGGAATAGCGATGGGCGGACTCGGATCCGATGCCGCGATAGAGGCCGCCGATGTGGTCTTGATGGATGACAAGCCGTCAAAGATAGCCCTTGGCGTGAAGATCGCCCGTAAGACCCTCCGTCTGGCAAGGGAGAACACCTTCTTCGCCATATTCATAAAACTTCTCGTCCTCGTCCTTGCCGTCCTTGGCATCGCCACAATGTGGATGGCCGTCTTCGCCGATGTCGGCGTTACCGTCCTCGCCGTCCTGAACGCGATGCGCGCCCTGAAAGTTTAGGAATATTTCGGATTCCCCTTACTCTGCGTCGTCCTCCGGCTCAAGATGCAGGGAAATCTGTGTCTCTGATCCAAACTCCTTGCGTAAGGCCGCCTCGACTTTCTTGGAGATGTCGTGCGCCTCTTTCAGTGATATCTTAGAATCCAGCACAAGGTGGCCTTCCATTATTATTCCCGGCCCTTCGCGTCGTGTTTTCAGCTCGTGAAGATCGACCACTCCTTTGACGGATTTGGCCGTGGCCTCGATCTTTTCCTCCACATCGTCCGGAAGTGACACATCCAGAAGTTCCTTGATAGCCGGCACAGACATCTTCACCGCCATCACAAGTATGAATATGCTGATGACGCAACCTGTGATCGGGTCAAGAATGACGAATTTGTCACCAAGGAATATGGCTCCCGCGATTCCGAGCAGTGAGCCAACGGACGAGAAAGCATCTGAACGGTGATGCCAAGCGTTGGCTATCATCATCGGGCTGTTAAGAGCCCTGCCTTGGATGATCGTGTAATGGTAAAGGATTTCTTTCAGGACTATTGACGCTACGGCTGCCCAAAGAGCGATCATTCCGGGAGAACTTACTTCTCCTCCATCCAGAATCTGGCGGATCTTGTTTATGCCGCCGGACATCAGGTTGACAGCCACGACGATCAGCATCAGACTGATTATCAGTGTGGCGAAAGTCTCGAACTTCCCGTGCCCGTAGTCGTGGTCCTTGTCCCGGCCCTTGGCTGAAATCTTCACGAACACAATCACGACGATGTCGCTCAGAAGGTCTGACAGTGAATGGATTCCGTCCGCTATCATCGCGGTTGAGCGTCCAAGAACACCGGCGAAGATCTTGAAAACCGTCAGAATGATGTTGACAACTGATCCGACCAGTGTCACGAATGTTACCTTTGCGGTCCTGTCCATTATGAGTAACGTTTAGGAAGTCTGAATATGATTGAGAAACAAGCCACTACGCACAGCACGAACGGGTAGTAGAGGCAAGGAATAATCGCCGCGGCGGAGATCCCGGCGAATCCGGAAGCCATCAGTAGTTGCGCCCCGTAAGGGATTATGCCCTGTACGACGCAGGAGAACGTGTCCAGAAGGCTTGCTGATTTCCTCGGATCAAGCCCGAATTTTTTGGTGATGTCGCGGGCGATGTCACCTGTCGTCAGAATCGCTATCGTGTTGTTGGCCGTGCAGAAATTCGACAGCCCGACAAGCCCGGCTATGCTGAACTCAGCTCCTCGCTTGCCTTTGATGCCTTTAGTCAAACCTTTGATGATGAAATCGATACCGCCATTGTGCCGGATCAGTTCCAGCATTCCACCAGAGAGCATTGTCACGATGATCAGTTCGCCCATCCCGGCGATTCCGTCCCCGACACTGCCGAGAAATCCGAGCCAGGTCATTCCGTTCACGAATCCGATCGCCGCGCTGAGCAGCAGGCCGATTCCGAGTACAAGCAGGACATTCAGTCCGCACAGAGCCAACACAATGACAGACAGGTAGGGAATGAGCTTGACATATTCAATCTCTCCGATCTCTGGAGTCGCTCCGTGGTTGAGTCCGATGATGATGTAGATGACTGTGACTATCAGAGCCGCCGGTCCGCAGATCCAGATGTTCGCCTTGAACTTGTCGGACATCGAGCAGCCTTGTGACGTGGTCGAGGCGATTGTCGTGTCTGAGATGAAAGACAGATTGTCACCGAAAAACGCTCCGCCCACAATCAGGCCGGTCAGCATCGCCAAAGACAGTCCGGATTGTTCAGCCAGTCCTGAGGCGATTGGAACCAGTGCCACCACCGTTCCCACACTCGTGCCGATTGACATCGAGATGAAGCAGGATGCCAGAAACAGTCCCGCCAGCAACCATTTCCCCGGAAGAACAGTAAGCGTCAGATTGACAGTCGCTTCCACGCTCCCGATTGCCTTTGCCGTGGTCGCGAACGCCCCCGCCATCACGAATATCCAGATCATCAGCAGAACATTCTTGTTGCCAGCACCGCTTGAGAATATGTTTATCCTTTCCGCCACAGCCCCTTTCGTGATCAGCATCGCATAGACCGACGCGATCAGAAACGCCGACGCGATCGGCACCTTATAAAAGTCGTGAGCCACCAGCGACGACGCCAGATAAGTCACCAAAAACACAGCCAGCGGACTCAACGCCAGCCAGCCGTTCATTTTCAGTCTGTTGATAGTTCGTTCCATAATACTTTGCAAATTTAGTAAATTACAGAATAATATTTATCTTTGTCTTAAATCAAATACTATTTGAGATGAATAAGAGAATTTTACCATTCACCATCGCCGCGATGGCCCTGACCCTGACCTTGGCTTCCTGTTCTGACAATGAGACTGA